>Ga0131853_10006666_pt1 | contig 20847 bp, 21 predicted proteins | sample TergutLab28metaG_FD_92764 | JGI IMG/M metagenome (GOLD analysis project Ga0131853, IMG submission 92764) | Labiotermes labralis P1 segment gut microbial communities from Petit-Saut dam, French Guiana - Lab288 P1 (version 2) (version 2) | ecosystem: Host-associated > Arthropoda: Insects >...
ATTCTTTGCGCCACGGCAAAGTATTTTGGGTTGGTTGCGGGATTCGTCCCGCCACAGATACAGACTTTCATATTGTTTCTCCTTTTTATCAAATACCCCGTCACCCTGTGGGTGCCACCCCTTTTTCTAAAAGGGGAATTTTTGTTGAGTTGGAATTGAGCCAGAAGTATGACATTTGTAATTCGCCCACTCCCTAGTTTAAAAAACCCTTGCAATTTTAATAAGCATATAATATAATTACAAAGTTCATACCGAACCACGTGGCCCTGTGGTAAAGCGGTTAATACATCGCCCTTTCACGGCGGTATCCCGGGTTCGAATCCCGGCAGGGTCACCAATTCTAGGACTAGTTTCTCTTCGGGATTCGCGACTTCGTCGGTATGCATCCCGGAAGGGTCACCACACTCATTCTTGCGACAACTTTTTTTAAGTTCAACACTCGTCTAAAAGGAGTTTCGGATTATGGAATCTTTGGAAAAACCATTACCAGAAAAGGTTGTAAAGAAAATATTAAAAGCCCAAGGCAAAGGCCTAAAACAAAATCTTCTGCCGACAAAAAAGAACTACGAAAGACTCAACGCCATGCTTGAAACAGGCACTTGTTCTCGCGAAACATATTCGGAAATCTTTCAAATCGGCCACAGGTGGGTTGATGACATGGGTAGGCAACCCGAAAATGTAAGTTTGACCATGTGGAATAATCTTTTGGCGCGCGCAGAAAAAATGTACCATGGCAGAGAACTTGACGGAAAACCTGTCAAGATGGCAGAAAAAGACTAGGAGAAAATTATGAGCAGATTTGAAAAAGGATTAAAACCGCAGCGTGAAGTTTTAGAGTCCGTTCTGGATGAACTTGAAGCTGCACCTCAGATTCCTGCTATTAAGCATCCGCACCGCATGACTCCAACCTCGCCCAAAAGAAGAGTTTGCGGTTCAATTTCCAGCGGTGGGTTATACGAACCCTCGGGGATTCGGATGCCTGCCACCAGGTGTGCCGATAAACACTCGAAAGCTACATCTTAATTCAGCGATTGAAAAACAAGTCACATATATTATGTGCGAAAACATGCGAGAGTTTGAAAAAAACTAATGAAATAATAATGTTTAATCAAAAAAAGTTTTTTTTAGGTCAATTTTATTGTTGAGCAAAACTTCTTTGATTATATCTGCGATTTTACCGCTGGTGTTTCCATCTCCATAAGGAGATGGCATTGTTCTCAACATGGTTTTGGACTCGTTTGTTTTTATTTTGTTATATGCTTCTTTGATGTTTTCAATAGCACATTGGCAATGAACTACGCTGTCACTTGTTAATCTTCCTTTTTGACGGTCTCCAATATTGATTGTTGGAACCCTAAATGCCGGTGCTTCAATTATTCCACTTGATGAGTTTCCTATTACTGCGACACAGTCTTTCATTAATGCTAAGTAGTTTTTAATTCCTAAGGACGCAAATGCATAACAGTCTTTGTTTGTCTTTGTGTATTCGTCGATTGCATTGTTAACTTCCAGCCCACCTGCATCCGCGTTTGATTTCGTGATGATTATGCTGTGGTTTTCCAGGCTGTCAAAGAATGCAAACAATTCTTTGATTTGTTCTGTTGCAGTATTGTCTTCAAGTGTTACAGGATGGAATGTCACCAGCACATACGGCTTGTCAGTTGGGATTCCTAGTTTTTTTAATATAGCGTCTGATTTGGGTAAAATAAGCTTTTTAATGTTTTCTATGCCTAGCGCTCCTACATTGAAAACACGTTCGGGTTCCTCACCCATGGCAATGATTCTGTTTTTGTGTAATTCACAACTACAAAAATGCAGATAGCTCATTTTTGTTATTGCGTGTCTATATGCTTCGTCTAGGGCACCCGCAGAAGTTTCCCCACCGTGGAGATGTGCTATGGGGATTCTTAGTGCATACGCTGAGGCTGCGACTGCAAAGATTTCGAAACGGTCCCCTAAGACGATTATCATATCCGGTGTTGTTTTCGTGAAGTACTTTTCAAACGCCAGTAGTGTGGTTGCCATTTGCTCTGTATTGCTTTTTTTAAGATTAAATGTTGTTATCTCGTCAATTTTTAGCGCTGGGAATGTTTTGCGAATCTCTGTGATTGTATTACCAAATTCGCTTAATAAATGCGTTCCCGTTGCAGCGATGGTTAACTCCATATGTTTAGATTTACTTATTCTGTCAATTAACGGCGTTAACAGTCCGAAGTCCGCCCTCGTGCTTGATACGACGCATACTTTATGCTTTTGCATATTCCCTCCTCACCCCAGTTCGATTTGCTCGTCTTTTTTAAAGGCTCGTGCAGCTTTTTTACCAATTATCTCGTCCCATCGCATTGGGCTAATTCCTGTGCCGGGTCTTTTGGTACTTAGGTTTTCGTTTGAGTATATTGTTCCTTTGGCAATATCGCATTTTGCTACTATGCTTTTACGAGCTATATCTTTGTTTTTGAGTTCAGATGTGGAGACTTTCTTTTCGCCACTACCCAACGCTGATTCGATGTTTCTTATTCCCTCAACCAAGTGTTTCAGTTCCGCTGGATTAAGGCTTGCGGCATGATCTGGACCATCCATAGTTTTATCCAATGTAAAGTGTTTTTCTATGACTTTTGCCCCAAGTGCAACAGCTGCAAATGCAATCTCGCATCCTTGCGTGTGATCACTGTACCCGACGTTGCAGTGGAATCTTTTTTGCATTGTTTGCATTGCAAGCAAGTTTACTTCGTTCTTTGGTGCCGGGTACTCTGTAGAACAATGCAGTATCGTTAAATCTTTGCATCCGTTCTCGCGGAGGATTTTTACACTTTCCGCAACTTCGTTTATTTCTGCCATTCCTGTTGACAGGATAATCGGCAAACCCGACTTTGCACAAATAAGTAGATAAGGTAAATTTGTTATCTCGCCGCTTGGGATTTTCACGATATCTATTTTCAAGTCGTCTATGATGTAGTTCAAGCTTTCAAAATCAAATGCCGTTGTGAGAAACTTTATTTTGCCTTTGCAGTACGCTTGAAGCTCCTTGAAATTGTCAAATGAGAGTTGGAGTTTTTTTAACATTTCTAATTGATTGTTGCTTTTTTTCTCGTTGCTTTTTTGGTACTCGGCTAATGCTGCGTAATCCGTTACTAAATTCTCTGCTTTGAATGTTTGAAATTTGACTGCATCAACGCCACACTCAACTGCAACATCAATTAGCTTTTTTGCTATATCCATGTCGCCGTTATGATTTACGCCTGCTTCGGCAATGATAAAAGTTTTCATAGTTCTTCCTTTTTCGCCAATAGTTTTGCCGGAGACCCCACATATATTCCCGCAATCGTCAGGTCTTTTGTTACGACTGAGCCGGCGCCAATTGTTACGCCGTCCGTTATTCTGATGCCTGGGAATATTGTGACGTTTGCGCCAATCAAACAGAGCCGCCCAACATGAACGTTACCACACAAGACACTGCCGGGGGCGCAGTGGGTGCTCTCCATTATTTTGCAGTCGTGTTCAATAATTGAACCAGAATTAATAATGCAGTTATGCCCGATTGAAGCTCTTGCGTTTACTACTGCATTCTTTCCGATGAAGCAACCCGCACCGAACGTTGCGCCTGTATCCACTGCGGCTGTTTTGTCGATTACTGTTACCGGTGACATTCCTTTTTGCGTACATTCCTCGAATTTTTTATGACGAACCGAATTATCCCCTATCGCCACGTGAAAGTAGTTAATTCCATTTTGTAAAAGATCTGGGAGTAAAGAATCATTGCCAATTATTGGCACACCCAAAATATCACCTTTTGCAAAACTATTAAGGATGCCATGGATTTCTGTTTTGTCTTCTATTGCGGAAATGACACTTGCTGAATGCCCACCGCCGCCTATAATTAAAAACTGTTTCATTCAATCTCCTTATTAACCATAGATTTGCTCTTTGATTTTTTTCTGCTTTTCTTTAAAATCATTTCAGCAATTAAGAAATCCATTTGATTATCAATGTCAATTGACTTTTCTTGAGGCATAATATATGCGTAACTAGCCTTACCATATAAATCTAGACGTTTCCCTAGTGTAGCAGTTTTGACCCAGTATATCGCACCGTTTATCTTGTAAAAGATAGGCAACTTTTGCCTTGGAGAATCTCTAACCTCCGTTGATATAAAATTCTCCAAAGATTTCTCGTCATTCAAAACATTGTACAATAGCGGTGAATGCTCGGCTTCAGTTACTGAAATAACAGAATCCGCATTCCTTGCCTTAAACAAGGCATAAGCCTCTGAAATTTCTTTGCAAGTTCGCAAGGGGCTTGTAGGCTGCAATAAACAAACTGAGTCGTATGTTTCCCCAAACTCCTTTTGAAAAAAAGAAAGCGCTTCAGAAACAGCATCCCAAACTGATGAGGTATCACCTGATAATTGCCCAGCACGCAAAAAGGGAACGTCAATGCCAGCACTTCTAATGATTTCTGCATACATAGAACTGTCTGTAGAAACAAAAACTCTTGAAAAGAGATTACTTTGTGTTGCAGCTTCTACTGTATACAGAATAAGTGGTTTGCCACAAAGTGCTTTAATATTCTTATCCTTTACACCTTTTGAGCCACTTCTTGCTGGAATAAAGGCCAATGTCTTCCCCATACATTTCCCCCTTCCTAACTGTACACAGATTTTTTAAGTACATACTTCCCCGACTTGTCCATGACAAACAATTCTTTATTGTAAAACTTGTTTATGATTGTATTGAATTGTTCCCTTGAATAGCCTAGAAAGTTGCAAAAATCTTCGATCGATTTTTCATCTAAGTTGTGGTCGCGTTCTTTTACAATCTGGATCGCTTGTTCACGTGTGAGTTTTCCATATCTTATGTAACGCGCAGCATAGTCCGTTGCAGAAGCATGACCAAACTTTGGGTACTTCATCCAACTATGCACTAGGTACGCGTAGCTGTCAATTTGATCAAAATTCTCTGCGTGATGAGTCCTGTCCCATTCGCCTTCGAGGTCCTTGAAACCTCTGGATTTAGCGAAAAGATAGTTGTCGTAACTGTTCCATGGCATGAAATAACTTAAATATATGGAGTCGAGTTTTTTCATTTCTTTTAAAGATGGAGCGTTTGTAAAATACAATTCTTTTTCAGTAATTCCATCGCCGAGAAGTTCTTTATGGTCTATGTCACTTGCAACGCCATTCATTAGTTGCCTGTTTGCCGAATATGTTTCTACCGCATCCGCACCGCCATATTCGAAACTTACATTTTCGCCATAGACCAAGAGCGGAGTATTAAACTTTAGCGCCATATGCATTGGATAAGTGTAAATCATCCTGTCTAGAAACCATGTTGGCTTGCCAAACTTTTCGAAGGTTTTTCTCATGAGAATTTTTTGTGCTTTTATATCTGGTTTCATTGAAATAATATTGCATCCAAATGCTTCGCTTATGTTGCGAAGGTTATGCTTTCCGGCTTCTGTCCATTTGAAATTATCTTCAACGGTAACTAAGATTGGATTCATCCCCATCAGTTCTTTCATGACATAGACCTGGTAGTGGCTGTCTTTACCCCCGCTGACTGCTATCATACAGTCATAACCGTCACCGTTCATGCCGCGATATTTATCACATAGGGCTTTAAATTCTTTCATGCGCACATCAAAATCTACGGCGGCTCGTTTCTCATATGAGAGACACGCACAACAAACACCTTCTTCATTAAACCACATGCCTGGTCTTGTATCTGGCATCACACATTTAACACAGTGTCTCATAAGCTACCTCTTTTCTTAAATTTCGTTTGCATTTTTTTAAGTTCGTCCGGCTGGCCCATATCGTTCCAGCAATTTTCGGTAACGGGATAAACGGCGACTACTCTGCCCTGATTCATGTTGTTTTGTAGAACCTCAGGCACCGAGATGCGTTGATTCGGCGTCATTCCTTCAATAATTTCCTGGTTCATTAGGTACAAGCCTGTGTTGACAATGTAGTCATGAGAGGGTTTTTCAATAAATCTTTGAATACCACCTGACTTATTTATGTTCATTACACCATACGGCACAACATAGTTTTTCATGGCGCTTACAACTGTGGCAACTGCATTTTTTTCATTGTGCATTTTATATACATCACTGTATTCTACATCAATCAGCGTATCACAATTAGTTAAAAAGAAAGGTTTGTTGATTTTCCCTTTAAGCAAACTCAAGCCGCCAGCAGTTCCTAATGGTGTGTCTTCATCAATAAACGTCAGTGAGTAGTTTTTTTCAATTTCCGCGAAATATGACTTTATCATGTTCTTTTTGTGATTGACTATCATGAAAAACTCTGTGCAGCCGTATTCAAGAAAGCTGTCAATGATTAATTCTGTGATTGGCTTTTCACCAATCGGGACGAGGGCCTTTGGTAGTATTTGTGTATATGGATAGAGTCTTGTACCAAAACCACCTGCTTGGATGACAACTGGCAAATCAATTTTTTTGCGGATGGGAAACGTTGCTGTGCTGTCTGAGAACCAGAAGAAGACAATTCGTTTTCTCTTGTCTACGACAGGCACACATGTGATTTTTTTCTTTTCAAAAAAGTCCTCGGAAATAGCCTCATCAACATTCAAACAATAACAATTTTGGTTTGCCGCCTTTACGACGTTTTCTTCAACCTTTCCACCAGACAAAACGAAGCGCCTGATGTCTCCGTCACTTATACTTCCCATGATTTTTTTTTCAGAATCTGCGACGAACAATATTTTCGAACCTGACTTATCTAGCTTCTCCATCGCAGAACGGACGTTATCACTCGGCGCGATTAACAGTCCCTCAATATCAACTATTTTTTTCATATGTAAGTACTCTCCTCCCGACAATTTCAACGTCTTCCGGCTTTAAATTACTCGAACAGGGAATGTTTACAACCTTGTCATAATAATACTGAGCAACCTGGATATCATATGCTTGACATTCTTGATAAGGCTTTTGGGTATGACATAGTTTCCATATTGGTCTTGCTTGAATGCTGTCGCCAGTTAAACTCTTTAGCATGTGTTCTTTTTTTTCTGACATATAGCAATAGAACCAATAATTTGGTCTAATGTCTTTGCGGAATGGCAACAGGTTTAATCCCATTTTCTTATAGCTTTCGTAATTTGTTTTTTTTGTCTCAATAAATTTTTCGATTTGTTCTAGCTGTGCCACACCCAAAGCCGCCTGCAAGTTTGTCATCCTGTAATTATAGCCAATTTCATTATGCACGAAATAGAATTCATCGTCTTTACTTTGTGTTGACAAATATCTGCAATGCTTTGCGATTTTTTCATCATTTGTTACAATCATTCCGCCGCCACCTGTTGTAATGATTTTGTTTCCATTGAATGAAAAAACACCAATATGCCCAATTGTGCCTGCGTGCTTGCCTTTCAAATCGCCACTTGTGTAATATGACCCTAGAGCCTCTGTTGCATCCTCAATTACACTTAAGTTATAACTTAATGCGATTTCCATAATCTTGCTCATGTCGCACAGATTTCCAAAAATATGAACAGCAATAATTGCCTTGATTGTGCGTTTGGTTTTCTTATTAATTAGGATTCCTTTAATAAAAAGACATTCTTCTTTGAAGAATTTTTCCAGTTTGACAGGATCAAGACACAGTGAATCGTCACAGTCCATAAAAACGGGTTCGGCACCACAGTATTTTACAGGGTTTACAGCCGCAATAAATGTTAGTGTGGGGACAATAATCTCATCATTCGGCGACACGCCTAATGTAATTCCAGCTAAGTGAAGCCCAGCCGTTCCACTTTGAACGGCAACTGCGTATGGTGATTTTACATACTTTGCGATGTCGTTTTCAAATGCGGTGATTTTTGCACCACCAGTAGAGACCCACTCGGTGTCGATGATTTCACTGACATACTTTTTTTCGTTTCCGCTTAAATTCGGAACAGAGAGAGGAATAAATTTGTTCACGAAAAACTCTAACATGACCCGGCACAGAACGTCAAATTATTTATTATAAATATCCGCCTTGTATCTTTCAAGGTTCTTCTTAATGAATTCAATTGTTTGTTCTATGCCTTGTTCGAAGCTGACTTGTGGTTTCCAATCGGTTAGCGCCATTATCTTTTTGTTGCAACCAAAAAGCCTGTTTACCTCTGATTTTTCTGGTCTTAGACGCTCCTCATCACAAATTATTTTGGCACTTGGGTTGATTTTTTTGATTATCATTTTGGCTACATCGCCGATGCTGATTTCGCTGTTTGATGCTATGTTGATTTCTTCCCCTATTGTTTTGTTAGATTTTGCAATTGCTAAGAACCCCCGTGCGATGTCTGTGCAAAAGTTGAAATCTCGTGTGGGTGAAAGTGCACCAAGTTTTATTTCTTTGTAGCCACTTAGTAATTGGCAAATTATTGTTGGTATAACTGCGCGCGCGCTTTGGCGTGGTCCGTACGTGTTAAATGGTCGCACGATGGTTATGGGGGTTGAGAAACTTCTATAAAAGCTTTCGGCAAGACGGTCAGCGCCTATTTTTGTGGCACTGTACGGAGACTGACCTTGGTATGGATGAGTTTCGTCGATTGGTACATACTGTGCAGTACCGTAGACCTCGCTAGTCGATGTAACTAGTACGCGCGTATTATTTTCTTTCGCGACTTGCAGAACGTTCAGGGTTCCCTTAATGTTTGTGTCTACGTAGCTGTCGGGACTGTGATAGCTGAATGGAATGGCAATAAGTGCCGCCAAGTGGAAGACCGTATCAATTCCCTTCATCGCCTCCCTGACACCGTTAGGGTCACGAATGTCGCCGCAAAAGACCTCAACCTTCTTCATGGTTTCCTCATCCAGTGTATCCAGCCATCCCCAGGTATTGAAGCTGTTATAGAAAACAAATGCCCTTATCTTATATCCTTCTTTGACTAATAATTCTGTTAAATGACTTCCGATGAAGCCCTCGGCGCCAGTTATTAAAACATGTTTCATGCAATTATTTTATAGTATGTGCGTCGGTATGTCAATTAAATCATCAGAATCTGGCAATCTCTGTACGCCTTTCCCAAATCATTAGTTGCAATTAATATTTCTCACAGCCTATTTATGCAAAAAGTAAATTCTAGTTGACATAATTGTAATATAAATGGTAGAGTCAAATGTGAATAAAATACTTACAGTGGTCGTGCCGACCTACAATATGCAAGCATACCTAGAACAGTGCTTAGATTCGTTCATATTTGAGGGTATGGAAGAAATTGAAGTATTAATTGTTAATGACGGTAGTAAAGATAACAGTGCGAGCATAGCACAAAAATATGTTGATAAACATCCAAAAGTTTTTAAGCTTCTCAATAAAGAAAACGGCGGACATGGTTCAACGATAAATAGCGGGATAAAACTGGCAACTGGTAAATACTTCAAGGTAGTAGATGCAGATGATTGGGTTTCTACTGAAAACTTGGCAAAACTTATTAATTTCCTTAATACTACAGACGTTGACATTGTTTATAATACTTATTTCGAGCAAAGGATGGAGTCTGGCACAACTTATCATGTACAAAAAATGGATTTAGAGCCTGAGCAGGTATTTGATTACCGCGAAGTCTTGAACAGGTATATGCTAGTAATGCATAAAATTACTATAAAAACGTCTATTTTACGTGATAATAACATTACATTATCAGAGAATAGTTTTTATGTGGACGCTCAGTACGTTGTTTTTCCAATCTCATTTATCAAAACGGGGTGCTTTTTGCCGTATCCCATTTATAATTACAGACTTGAGCGAAAGGACCAAAGTATGAGTCCAGAAAAAGTATTTAAACTATTCCACCAACGTGAACACGTATTTTTGTCAATTATTGAAAGCATCGAATCCAACAAAAACCAACTAGGTGATTCATATAAGAAAATTGCCACGGCCGTTTCTTCGTATATTGCTTATTTCTATGGCAGTGTTTTTGCTTACTATGAAACAAAGCAACAACTAAAAATGCTTAAAGAGCTTCACAAAAAAATAAAAACTGAGCATCCAAGTTTTTATAAATGTATAAAATTCCCTAAGCGCATTAAGTTTATAATTTTTCTCCGCTTTCATTTTATTAAGCCACTTCGTTTCATACAAGGGCTGTTTGTAAAAGATGTACGAAAAATAAAACATAAATAGATACATATCAGCCAAGAGTTTTAACAAAAGATAATGCACTTTCAATAACTTTGTCCATGTCTAGATATTTGTATAAACCCAAGCGCCCTCCAAAATGAACATTCTTAAACGTTTTTGCGTGCGAGAGATATTTCTCGTACAGTGCTATATTGCGCTCATCATTTACAGGATAGTATGGCTCCATGCCAGGTAGCCACTTTGTTGAATATTCGCGTGAAATCACCGTTTTTGGTTGAGTGCCGAATTCAAAATGTTTGTGCTCAATAATACGTGTATATGGCACGGCTCTTTCGGTATAGTTTATAACTGCGTTACCTTGGTAGTTATCAGTATCAATAATTTCGTTTTCGAATGTAACCGTGCGATATTCCAAACGACCAAAACAATAATCAAAGTATTCGTCTATTTGCCCAGTATAAATCACTTCGCTCGCCGATGATTTATCAAATTCTTTAAAATCACAATTTAATTTTACGTCAATATCTTGCAGTAGCTTTTCAAAAATAACATTATACCCGCCTATCGGAATACCTTGATATCTGTCATTGAAATAATTATTATCATAAGTAAATCTAACAGGAAGTCTTTTAATAATAAAAGCTGGTAAATCTTTACACGAGCGTCCCCATTGCTTCTCTGTATATCCTTTAATAAGTTTTTTATATATATCATTTCCGACCAAACTTAATGCCTGCTCCTCTAAGTTCCTTGGACTTTCGGCAAGGGTTGCTTTTCGTTGCTCTTCTATTTTTTGATGTGCCTCCGCAGGAGTTTTGACTCCCCAAAGTTTGTTAAACGTATTCATATTGAATGGCAAATTATAAAGTTTGTTCTTATAAATGGCTACTGGTTGATTGATATAATTATTGAACTCTGAAAACTGATTTACATATTCCCAAATCTCTTTATTGTTTGTATGGAAAATATGTGCACCATACTTATGAACATTAATACCCTCTATTTTTTCGCAATAACAATTTCCACCTACATGATTCCGTTTGTCAATAACTAAGCATTTTTTTCCACGCTTTGTTAACTCATATGCAGTCACTGCACCAAAAAGCCCTGCTCCTACAATTACATAATCATATTTCATGTCTTTACGCTACACTAAGAATTATTCAATGTCAATCTTTTTTAAAACAATTGGGTTGTTCTAAAACACTAACCTAAACCTCGTCACTCAGGTGTTCGGTTGCTTTCTAAATGAACTTTTTTCGCAAAAACAACATTTTTTGTTTTAATTGCTTTAATTACAAGCACTACACACAAAGCAGAGGCAATTAACCATCTTATGATGGCGAACTCTTGCAACAAATAACAAAGTGCTACAAATAGCGCTGTTGAAAATATGGGAAATATGTATGTTTTTATGCTTAGTGGAAAAGCCTTAATCACCTTCCTTGAAATTATTTCGTGGAAAACAAAAAGCATGGCAAAGGAAACAACCGAGCTAATTGCCGCACCAGTCATGCCATATAAAGGAATTAGCGCAAGGTTTAATGCAATATTTACTGATGCAGCTAACAATGTACCTACTGCAATCCACACAGTTTTTTTGTGGTAAAACTCATAATTGACAGAAAAAGTGTATAGGAGTCGCAAAAAATTATCTGCTGCAAATAATGGGATTAATACGATTCCTGACCAATACTCTTCTGGGAAAAGTATCTTAAAAACCTCTGGGGCTGTTAACATAAATCCCATGCATACTATCGTGACAAAAAAAATAATATGTTTAGCACTAAAAACCAGTTTATCTGTTTCTTTTTTTTCCAAGTACTCGTAATAAAATGGAACATATGCTGAATTGATTGCACCCCATATAACAGTTAAAAGTTGACTCAGTGCAAACGCTGCAGAGTATATTGCCACGATTTCGAAGCCTCCCATGTGTCGAAGCATAATTCTGTCTATCGTTACAAGCAAAATATTACTCAACACATGAACTATTAGTGGCAAAGAAAAAGCCAATGCAAAAATCAAAAGTTTTTTGTTATAAAAAGTTCTACCTTTTATGACAAAATATAAAAAGACAATAATGCCTGCCACGATAATTGGCAAAGCGTTTCCAAATAAATAATAAAAATGAGGATCATCTTTTGCAAAAACAATAAAAAGTATTGATAATAGTGCCGACGGCCATATCACAAAGACAACAAAAATGAAATTTTTTAAAGGCTTCTTTTCGGCGACAAATTTTGCGGACAAAAATCCGATACAATACCAGCCAAACATCTGCAAAACTAACACGTATAACAGCGTTGGACTAATATCAAGAACACTTGATAATGAATTATTAAACAATGCAAAAATTAAACAAAAAAATAAACTTGTAAAAAGACCAACCATCATCGCATTGGAATAATACCTAGCACGAGTTCGTTCATCTTTGTATTCCAAAAGTGCATTTTGAATTGAACCCCCAATTTGCAGCCCTACAAAAACGGATAATAGGGAAAACCATAATTGATAATTTACAACATATCCATATTCGCTTTGTGACAGCATTCTTGTAATTATTGGAGCAATAATCAAATGAACACCCTTCAATAAAAAAGCACTAAATAAACCCAATATTATGTTAATTACAATTTTTGGCTCTTTTTTCATTTTTCCTCTGATAAAAGTTTGTGCTCTATTTGTATCAATATGTTACCTACAAGTTTCAATTTATCAAATCTTTTCTTGTTGCTTAAATCGTCAAGAATAATATTCTTACCACTATTGTACGCTTGATACAAAACAGTGGAATCAATGCTTACAATATTCTTTGCACTGTAAACTGATTGGACTATGTCGCATGATGATGGAATCTCAATATCATTTTCGCTGAAATATTTTCTTACATCCGGCAAGTAAGTCGAGCGTGGGTGAGGACGCACCAAGACGGACTTTCCAGATATTTTCAATGCTTCTACTATGTTTTTAAGATTCCTTAATTCTTTTTTTGATGTTAGTGTTAGATAAAACTTGTAATCGATAACATCTTTTGTTTGCAGATTCAAATTAGAAAAATCAAATGTCGTTGCTGGCACGTCTTTTGCAACAATAATATTTGCTTTGCATCTTTCAGCCACATGTAAATCTTTTGTGAAATCATCCCAAACATACATTTCGTCACATTCATAAAAAGCACTGCACAAGTCAACAAAATGTAATCCATGTTGGATATTTATTGTCTTTATTTCATGCTTTCGACAAAAGTCTGTAACTATACACGCACAAGGAATTCTTTCATTTATCGTAATTATTTGTTTTACATTATATGTACACATAATAGAACGTATTGCACCAATATATTCAACTGCTTTATTCAAGAACCACCAACTTCGTTTGAATTCTTTTTTTAAAACCTCAATGTACTCGACATCAGATTCATTTAACATCTTCACAACATTTGTTGGGCAATAAGCTATATCATATTTTTCTTTAAGTTCTTGTGGCATTATTGACAGATTCACATCAAAGTGTGGCCAAAAAACCATCTCTTCACGTTTTTTTTCTTTGCTTTCACAAAAGTTATTCTTGTATATCTTTATATTTCTTTTAAACTTGATTCGTCCATAAATGTTTTGACAGAATCGAAGAAGTTTACCACCGGCGATAAGATGGCAAGCATTTTGGAAATGCGCACGCTCGAAAATATCTCTTGGTTCAGGGAAGGAAGATATTTTGTCAATAATTTCCTCGGCAGGATAATACTTGTTATAAGCACTTTTTTTTCTGAAAAATTCCCTAACTTTTCTTGCCAACGTCTTTTCGCTATCTGCTGTCGTGATTTCATTTGTTTTGTCAGACTTATCCGACATAGTAACCAGCAAAACAACGTACATTTGTGCCATTATACCATTTAAAGGAATATCAATAAACAAATTTAAACCGAAAACTACGAAAATAATCAATGAAAAGTCTAATTTAATTTTCCAACTTCTACCATTCACATAATAGAATAAAGAAGCTAGAAATGCAAGATACAATGCAAAGCCAATTATACCGATTCGCCTTAGCATAAAGAAAGGTAATCCATGTTCTCCAGTAAAGTCTGTTGGCTCGGCTTTATAGCCATGCCCCAAAAGAATTGTTTTAGGACTCTCAAGCCAATCCTCAATACAAAATTTCCATATACCTATTCGTCCAGGGTCCCATATTCTTGTTTCTGGCGGTGGATCTGTTGGCTGTGGATCTATTGGTGGCGGATCTGGCGGCGGCTGAACCGTAAAATCACTTGTTTGCCAGTTTTCTCCTATTCTAAAAACAGAACGCTCGGTATAAGGCAAACATATAATTCCTGCAACTATTACACAAAGGCAGACACATATCACTGGCATTATTGATTTTTTCTTATAAGTTAGTATGTAGAACACAATAAAACCTATAAAAGAAAGTATAAAGAGCATGGTCCACGCTCGAGAAATTGTTGTTAATCCTATTATAACTAATAAAGTGAAAAGAGGAAGAAACTCGACAAAAGATATTTTCTTTTTTATAAAAGAATACATGACCAAGACAACAGCAACAAGCGCCACCTTGGCAAGGCTGTTTGGATTACCCATCAACCCTTGGAATTTAAGCACTCCGTCTTCAAAATAGGAGACACCATATGGCATTCCAAGTTTATATAAAACAAACCCAATCAGAGTAAACCATATCACTCCGAAAGAAACGAATATTGTTAAATCTCTTATGCCAAAACTTTTTCGATAAATAACAAATACTAAAACCAGCAACAAATGTACGATAAAATTTGCCACACTTTCGAAAGTAGTAATTCCATACGGAATAAGCAACAGCAACCCCAAAGCACCCACTATTAAAAATGGAACAATCATTAATTTTTTCTCACGCTTGTAAACCGCAAAAAAATATCTGCTAAGATAGTACAAAACCATAAATGCAAAAAGGAGCATAGAAAAATGGATATCAAAACCAAATATAGAAATATTAAAAATAACATAATTTCCCGAATATGCATAATCACTTCCGACCATTCCAATAATGAACAAAGAATACAAAAGTGACTTTTCGTTACGCTCGAACAATATTATTGCACACAAAAAGAACAAAGATATATAAACAAATGGAGAAAACCAATACCCCAAAAAAAGAACAAGCGAGCATCCAATAACCTTAATTAACATGGCTTTTGACTTTGTAGAACACAAAAAAGAATACGCACTTTGCAGACCTTGCTTTAGTTTATTTTTCATGACATTATTGTTGCATGGCAAAATAACTCTGTCAACGCAATTTCAATTTAGGACCGACAATGTACCGTGGCAGAGAGCAGGACGGCAAATCTCTTTAAGACGCCTCACCCGCAATCTGTCCATCCACACTCGGCATAATGTCTTTCACATTCAAAGTCTTCGAAAACGCAACCAAGTCATCATATTGCTCCTGCGACACGTCACCGCGACGCAACAAGATATCGTTATAATAATCGCAAAGGTGATGAGTCTCTGTCGGACTGATTTCCGCGTCGATGCCTTTGCGTTTGAAAACTACGAGAAAGGTTTTGAAGAATATTTTTACGTCTTGCCAAAAAGTGATTTTTTGGACGTACTTGATGTCGAACTCGACGACCTTTTCAAAGTTTATCGAGTTCCGCCCATTAACCTGTGCAAGACCCGAAACGCCGGGACGAGCGAGAAACCTCTTGCATTGTTCTTCGTTAAAAAAGACACATTCCTTAACATCTTTGGGGCGCGGTCCAATAAAACTCATATCGCCTTTTAATATGTTAAAGAGTTGCGGAATCTCGTCCAAACTTGTTTTTCGGATAAATTTTCCGAACTTGGTCAGGCGTTCGCGGTCCGGAAGAAGGTCACCATTCGCGTCACGCTTGTTTGACATACTGCGGAATTTGTAAAACCAAAACACTTTTCGTCCGCGTCCGACCCGTTTTTGTTTAAAGATAACGCCCTTGCCGTGTTTAATCCGCACAAGCAACGCAATAATCAAAATTAATGGCGACAAAAAAACAATCGCAAAAAGTGCCATCGTAAAATCCATCGGTCGCTTCACTATCTTTTCGTATATTGTCCTCTTTCGCTTAGTTTCCATTTCCCCTATCCTTTTTCAGGAATTATAGCGGAACAACCGCCAATTTGCAATAAAGTATTCATCAAAAAATAACTACTTCATCGCTTTTTCAAAACGGGTTTAACCGCCTTTTTAATAAGCTCGTGAATCTCGTCGATACTTTTCAACTCGCCCCCAGTTGCACAGTTGATAACCTCCCAGCCCTGTTTGTCAGCAACGTACTTGCCCGCAAGGTACGAGTCCACCAAATGCCGTTTGTCGCGTTCATGTATGTCGTAACTCCATGCTTCGCCGATTTTCATTTGCTCGCGTGCAGACGTAATCTTGAAACTGAGTTCAACTGGCACGTCTAAGAAAATAATCTTGTCAGGCCTTGGAAGTTTCATAACTCCAAATTCAAGTTTTTCAAGCCAGATCAAAAATTCGTCAATCTTGTGTTCGTCGCGAATCTTGCTTGCCTGATGAATCATGTTGGACTGGGTGTACCTGTCGAAAAGAATAACCGTGTCCTTTTCAAGTCCTCCAAGCAACTGCTTCATCGTACACATTCGGTCCACAGCGTACATTACGCTCCCTTGATACGCGTCGAAACAATCCGCACTATCACCAAATTCGCCGCCCAAATACATCCGCACAGGGCCGCTCGACAAACTTTCATAGTTCGGAAAAGACACAATCAAACATTCCTTCCCCAACTTTTTCAAATAATCATAAAGTTTCTTGACCTGCGTCTTCTTGCCACAGCCATCGGTTCCCTCGATGGCGATTAATGTATGTTTTATGTGATTCATAAAAATCCTTCTCCGAAGTCTTTTTGTTCCCCGAGTACCTCGGGTAATAATGGACAAGTGTAACCATGCCGTGTTACAATGTCAAGTGAAGATTGACGAAACACTAGCAACCCACATCAAGAACAATTCGGTCGCGCCGTCGTATTTACTGGTTGACCGCGACATTTTAAAGCTGCGTGAGATTGCAAAGTGGTTCTCGTCGCACTTTAACAGTGCGGATATTTTTCATCTTGAAGGTAATCCAAGCATAAAGGTAGCCGAAACCAAAGAATTCCTGTCCAAAGCCCACCTTGCCGCCATCGGAGGTAAAAAGTTGTTTATAATCTGCGACACAGCAACTATGACCCCCGCCGCCCAAAACAAAACCTTGAAAACCATCGAGGACACGCCCGCGGATACAACGTTCCTCCTCCTCGCCTCCTCTGAAACGCCAATCCTCAACACCATCAAAAGCCGCTGCGTTATTATTTATCCCAATCCCGTGAACCCGTCACTAACCGAGAAAGCCCTACTCGATTCCAACCCACAATCCAAACAAATCTTTGATGCGGTTAAGAAGTTGCTAAACAGCAATTCCCTCGACGAAGCACTTCAACACCTCCCGCTCCTCACCAAAAAAGAAAACCTACCCTTAACCCTGCTTGCCATAAACCATCATTCAAACCAACTACCAATCCCAAAACGCCACGCAATCCTTTCAAAACTCGCCCAAATCAACCGCAATATCGCCGCGGGGTGCAACCCGACCAACGCATTCGATATGCTGTTGATTTCACTTTACAATTTATAAGATTCATATTAGATTCAAATTGGGGGAAATTAAAATCTTATGAGAAAAGTTGACATTATAATCATCGCGGTAATTATGACTGTGTTGCTTGGCGGTGCTGTGACTGCTCTGATCGTTGTAAATTTGCCCAGCCCTCCACCCGATGCAATCTCAATCACCACCCAACCAACACGAACCACTTACGCAAGGGGCGAACGAATCAACACAAGCGGCCTAGTCCTCTCGGCATTATTTCCCGACGAATCAACAAGAACCAACATCACATCAGGGTTCACCATAACCCCGGAAATCGCAAGCAACGGACCACTCGGCAGCCTGGGAACAGTTCAACAAGAGGTCACGGTCACATGGAGGGGCAAATCCACAACTTTCGAAATCACAGTCGGACCGGCAACCCTTGAACGCATAGAAATCGTACGCTTCCCAACCAAAAGACGTTACGCCATAAACGAAACACCAAATTGGGTCGGTCTGCAAATACGACAAGTATGGACAGACCGCACAGACGTCATCAACTACCCCCACGCGGGATTATCAGTAACCCTCCCGCCAAATTCGATGAGCACCACCGGCACCAGAACAGTTACAGTTACATACCAAGAGCGAACTACTACCTTCACAATAAATGTCGTATAGAAACCCCTTGCTTTACCGCGATACATGTTGTAACATGCAGTTATGAAGAACGAAGTAAATGACGGAATCAAAACAGTCACAGTAAACATCGGCGGCAACAGCCCAGGCATAAAATTCGACACGCTGCTCGACCTTAACATCGGTGACAAGGTCATCGTGGAGACCGCCAACGGCTCCGAATGGGGCATTGTCGCAAGTTCACCCACGCCCAACAAAAAAAAGGCAAACAACCTTATCCTGCGAAAAGCCGACGCCCAAGATGAACGCACAATAAACGACCTGGTCGCGGCGGGCAATAACGCCCTTAAAATCGCCGAGGAAAAAATCGCAAAACACAAACTTGAAATGCGACTCCTAACCGCCCACTATACGATGGACAGCAGTAAAGTCCTGATACACTTTTACAGCGAAAACCGCGTAGACTTCCGCGAACTCGTCAAAGAACTCGCCTACACACTACGAACCCGCATCGAACTCCGCCAAGTCGGTTCTCGTGACGAAGTCAAAATGATTGGTGCGATGGGGCCGTGCGGTATGGAGTGCTGCTGTGCTCGTTTCCGCGGCGGCTTTGAATCCGTAAGCATCAAAATGGCGAAAAACCAAAACATCTCGCTTAACCCTCAAAAGATTAACGGCATGTGTGGTCGCCTTCTCTGTTGCCTCGCCTTCGAAAACGACCACTACACAAAAACTTGGGAGAAAATGCCCCGCTACGGCTCAGAAGTCACAACCCCCGACGGCAAAGGCACCGCCATGGACTGCAACGCCATCAAAGAAACCGTCAACGTCAAATTCAAAAACGGAGAAGTCGCAAACTTCAAAAACTATAAACTGTGCGACGTAAAATGCAAACAATGCGGCAGAAGAGATGACCATTAAAAAAAGAGCATTTGCTCTTTTCAACCTTTTGATTTCGAGTCATCAAGTGCTTGTTCTGCCTGTTTATAGCGTGACCAGACTTGCCTATGATAACGTGAAAGTTCATCCAAAAGCTTTATCTTGCACACAGCCTTTTTCAGAAACTCCTTCTTTCCACTAGCCATCTCGTTTTCAAGTGCCTCAACAACGGTAGCCGAATGTTCTTCCCAATCACCGCAAGCACAATTAACGAGGCAAGTGGCCATAGCCTCGGCACGGAAACGCAAATGTTTGGTACCTTTAAACTCGGGATTTTGCTTCAACTCTTTCAAATTACGTCGCTTGGCACATCTAAAAAGTTTTCTGTCACCTGACTTATGCATATCTTTCCTCCAAATGTTTCACGATTCTATCACACACAAATCCAAATTGCAATATGTAACTATATGAAACTTAGATGCGTCCCAGGCGAAAAGATATTAACTATGGCAACCCTGTTCGCAATCGAACTCAGCAGCGGCAAAGACGGTAACGAAATCCTCGCATGGAGCGACTTCTTCGGCGCAGTCACCGCAGGCCTAATCGCGATAGGCAACCGCGCAATTTATATATGCGACCCAACCTCCGACTGCAATAAAAAAGAACAAGACAATCAAACCACAACTTCATCACCCGATTCCAAAGCCTCGCCAAAAAAGTGCTCGCGATAGGGACAAGTTTCACATTGTCCCTGGCCGTTCTCATCAATCACACAAACCTTGCGGAGTATCTCGTCGAGTTCCTTGACAGGTTCTACCGTGACTTTTTCGCTGACTTCCACTTGTCTGTCAACCAATCCTTGATTCACAACCCCACTCGCCAAGGTCTCCCCGTCTCTTCCAAGCAACACAAAAATCTCTTTCTCCGCGTCAATCCTGTCGAACAATTCAAAACTCGCCACAGTACCAGCAATCTTAAACACCATCGCCGCACCACCGTTCGCCAACACGCTGAACTGCATCAAATCAGGCCCCAAGTTATGCCGCACCTTAATATCTGCCTTATGAGACCGAATCTTGAACTCGGCAAAGCCGCTGACACCGCCCCGCCCGTCATACAAAATAATATTCTTCGTAATCAATTCCACAACTTACTTTACAATTAGCCCCGATGCAATATTTCGGCAAGTTTCGTCGAAAGTTCAACAAATTTGTCGACCGAGATTTGCTCAGGCCGCAACCCCTCACCAATCCCCACTTCCCTCAACACTCCCCTCGCCACCGTTTTATCCATTTTCAAAGCATTAAGTATCGTCTTTCGCCTCGCGGAGAAAACGCCTTTAAGAAACGCCTCGGGAATCTTTACACCTTCCTTCTTGTCAATCACAACAAACGCAGAGTCCACATTCGGAGCAGGCACAAACACACCGCGTGGCACTTTCTTGATGATTTTGCAATTCGCCATCGCCTGCAAACCTACAGACAACGCCCCGTAATCTTTCCCGCCGGCAGGCGCCACAATCCTCGCCGCAACGTCGTCTTGGACAAGAATACAAATACGCGAGCACCTCTCATCCGTCATAAACTTCGATATAAGCGGAGTTGTTATATAATACG
>Ga0131853_10006667_pt1 | contig 20846 bp, 13 predicted proteins | sample TergutLab28metaG_FD_92764 | JGI IMG/M metagenome (GOLD analysis project Ga0131853, IMG submission 92764) | Labiotermes labralis P1 segment gut microbial communities from Petit-Saut dam, French Guiana - Lab288 P1 (version 2) (version 2) | ecosystem: Host-associated > Arthropoda: Insects >...
CATGCCTTTCATCCAAGTTCCAACATCGCTTTTGGCAATGGTTGACTCGTCCGTTGGCGGCAAGGTCGCCATTGATCTTGTCGCAGGCAAAAATTTAGCAGGTGCGTTTCACCAGCCCACTTTAGTGGTTTGTGACACGGATACGCTGGACACTTTGCCGCAGCAGTTTTATAACGACGGCATGGCGGAAGTGATTAAATATGGAATGTTAGGTAGTACGGAGCTTTTGAACCAAATTATGCAGCTGCATGAGGATAAAGATTATGAAACGCTCATTTCCACTTGCGTCAAAATGAAACGCGATATCGTGCAAAATGATGAATTTGACCGAGGCGAGCGCAGGCTGCTTAATTTCGGGCATACAATCGCTCATGCGATTGAAAAGCTGAGTAATTACGAGCTTACTCACGGCGCAGCTGTGGCTATCGGCATGGTCATGATAAGCCGCGCAACGATTCGTATGGGGCTCCTTGCGCCTGAGTGTCTTGATATACTTTTGGAGCGACTTTCGTATTTTGGGCTGCCAACGAGAACTAATTATAGCGTGGAAGCGATTTATGAAGCGGCACTTGGCGATAAAAAGCGCGGTGGTGAGTTCATCACGATAATTGTACCGATAAGCTTGGGTAAATGCGAGCTTAGGAAGGTTTCGGTTGGAGAGTTAAGGGATTGGATAGAAATGGGATTTGAGTAAGAGGTTATTGATGAGTTGCCATACCCACACTATAATCACCATAACAGCAAACAGTTGATGGCGATATTAAAACATAAACAGGGTCAAGGATAAGGTTGTATGGCGTTGACAATGACGTAACCGGTTATTAGTGTGTAATCTGTGAAGGATGCAAATAACGCAGTTTGGATAACTTCGTCACAAATAGCACCAAAGTTGTGTTAGAATAGCTTTACTAGGGCGTGTTTCAAAGTTCAATAAACCAACTAAGATTATCAATTTATCTATTTATTTACACTTAAAGCGCACTTATGTAGCACCGGGAGCGTGGTACGTGCGTAAAATCTATACAATACACACAATGTCAATAAACTTCTTTATGTTTTGAAAGAGGGTAAAAATGCAAGCACAAGCAAATAAACTTTACACGAAATCTAAAATATATTTATGTATTGTAATTGTGCTTTTTCTCATTATGTGCTTCCCGAGGTCGGTGTGTGCTACCGTAGATTCTGTGTGGTCGGGTGAATTTGTACTGCGTGTTGACGGGGCGGATTACAGATTATGGGGCTACTCTACTGATATGGCAATACATTATTTTTGTTTGTTCGATATGGCGTACATTTTGAATGGTACTCCAGCGCAGTTCAATGTCCGCAGGTCTCAGGGCGAGCAGTGGGATTTTTGGATTATTCGTGGTGCGCCGTTTGAGGCGGTTGGGCAAGAGTTTGTGGATATCCCGCGGTTTAAGGAGATTCCTAAACGCTTTGCCACTCGTTCCGATGGAGGTGGGCTGTTCGGCTGGGAATGGGAAGGCAGCGGCTTCATGCATTATCCCGAGCAGATCTTAGTATTGGGCATAGACGGAGAAACCGCGCCCGTAACAAGCATCGCCATTCAAACAATTGCTGACATAGACAATGTGTATTTCATGCTGTCTGAGTTGGCAGATATTTTGGGTTTCGAGCATGTGATAACAACAAGCCGTTGGCACCCGGGAGACTGGCACGATGATTTCATACCGGACGTGGATAGGACAATAGATACTTCAAATACTGTGTTTCCGGTGTTGCGTGAGCAATCACCCGAACTTGTACGCTTTCTCATGGAACTTTCTGGGCATTGGGTTGAATTTGCCTTTTTTGACAGTGAGTATATAGATGAAAATGTAGTTTGGCCTGTGGAGATTGCATTTGATTATAAAGGGATGTATAGGCCACTTTTTAACACACTTTCACCCATAGGACCTATGTGGACAATAGAAGTGTGGGAAAGGATGCGACAGACTTTGTCGCCGGTTCATTACAATCAATTGTCCGAACTTGTCATTGAGCTTACCCCCATCTGCCAAGACGAGTTCCCCGAGTACCGTGTTGTTTTTCAATTGCAAGCCGAACGTATCGACAACATAACGCTTTATATCGGAGATACCGCATATCAGTTAAGGCGACACTATGACATATGGATGGATACATCTCGTTATACGGTACATGCACTGCAAGGCGGTGGAGTGCTGCTCAGATATATCCCCCGTCGCTGGGTTTTTACAAACCCCGAAGAAGCAGATATACAAGTGTATCGCGTAACAGAAGGGCACCGGGAGTTGATTCACAGGCAAATCGGAGCGACAGAAAATGACCGAATCATGTTTGAGTTTGTTGACCAAAACCCGATACCCGGAGCAATCCACTACTATGAAATTGCACGTATGAATCAAGGCTGGACGAATCTTGTAACAGCCCCTATCCGCGTTGATGTATATGAGCTTTTAAGTTTGTCCGCAGAAGAAGTCGTAAATGATGATGTTCCGCTAGATAATTCCGATATCACCGAGTCAAACGATTATCCCGAACAGGATAATTATACCAATGAAGATGCTCATGATGATGAACCCAATATCGTCCCCATCCATTCCGAAGTAATCATGCGGATTGTTATTACAACAATTGTGCTTGGTGCGGTTTTTGCATTCATTATAAAAAAGTATCGCAGTTAACGAGTTGTTTCTATACTTAAATCTAATAGGTGTTATTGCTGCCTTTTCTAGCATACCTCTTATGAATACTTAGTTTTGTTTATATACGATAATAGCGAACATTTACAACCTGTCCGCCTTTCACGAAGAGAGGCCGATGACAGCATTATACAATAATCATTTTCGCAGATAGAAATGAGGCATAAATAAAATGGACTATGTGCAGTTAAAAGGCTTATTTTGCGGTACGGAAGCAAACAAATTCCAAAGTAACGTCTGCGCCATTCCATCAAAATCACATCTGCATCGCCTTCTCATATGTTCAGCACTTGCAGATACGCCAACCTTTATTAAATGCGCCCACAAAGCACATGAAGGCGCGGATATAAAAGCGACAATCGACTGCCTTTTAGCGTTGAGCGCGCGAGTTGAACGATTGGAAGAAGGATATAATGTTACTCCGATTGACAAGGCGAATTTGCCGGATAAATGCATTCTTTCATGTGCGGAAAGCGGCTCTACGCTTAGGTTTATGCTGCCAATTGTATGCGCGCTAGGCATTTCTTGCGAGTTTCAAATGAGCGGGCGACTGCCTGAACGGCCGATGAAACATTTGGAAAATGAACTTATCCGTGGTGGGGTTCGCTTATGGCGGCCTAAAGCGAATGTTCTTTGTTGCGAGGGCAAACTAACCGCCGGCGAATTCCGCTTACCAGGGAATATTTCCTCGCAATATATAAGCGGCATGCTGATGGCGTTGCCTCTGCTTAATGGGCGCAGCACTTTACACGTGAACGAGCCGATTGAATCAGAAGGTTATATCGACATGACGCTGGAGGTGCTTCGAGCCTTTGGCGAGGTGCCGCAAAAGAGTCGCACACTTTATGAAACCGACGATGCAAATGGCTTTAAGAGCCCCGAAATAATAACCGCTGAGGGCGATTGGTCAAACGCATCGTTCTGGCTTGCGGCAGGTGCAATGCCCAAGGCAGTGCCGTACGGAAACATGCGCCTTAGTGGCTTAGCTCGCGAAAGTACGCAAGGTGACAAGGCTATTTGCGAGATTTTGGCGCAAATGGGCGCGGTCGTAAGCTGGAATGATAACGTTGTTTGTGTTTCGCATGGTCAGTTGCGTGGCATCGAAATTGACGCAGCAAACATCCCCGATTTGGTGCCGATTCTTTCGCTCGTAGCGTCAGTTAGCATGGGCGAAACATTAATTTATAACGCTTCAAGGCTAAGGTTGAAAGAGTCCAATCGACTTATTTCGACATGTTCAGTTTTAAACGCATTAGGCGCGAAAATAACGGAAGAAGCGGACGGACTGCGGATAATAGGCGTGCCGCATCTAACAGGCGGCGTTGTGGATTCGTATGGAGACCATAGAATTGCCATGATGGCAGGGGTTGCGTCGCTGGTTTCTGCAGGGGACATTACGGTGAACGGTTCGGGGGCTGTGGATAAGTCATATCCGGGGTTTTGGGAAGCGCTCAGGGGCAGTATGAAAATTGATGAGATATAGTTTATATTTTGGACATGAGGCAACATATGTATTGAGTATTCGTATAGGAAGCGAACGACCCTAATACGCTCCAAAAAAACACAACAAGAGGTGCAAAATGAGCAGCATATGGAAAAATAGACTAAGCCTATCCATTTTCGGGCAATCGCATGGGGCAGCGATAGGCATGACATTAGGCGGAGTGCCGGCAGGCATTGCGATTGACATGGACGCGCTCGTGACGTTCCTTTCGCGCCGCGCGCCGGGCAAACACCCATGGTCAAGTGCTAGAAAAGAAGACGATGTCCCTGAGTTTCTTTCGGGCATTGTTGACGGCAAAACATGCGGTGCGCCGATTACCGCGATTATTCACAACAAAAACGCTAACCCTGCGGATTATAAGGCGTTCTCCAACACTCCTCGCCCATCCCATGCGGACTTTGCGGCGTTTATGAAGCATGGCGCGGCTTGGGACAGCTCGGGCGGTGGGCATTTTTCGGGGCGACTCACGGCGGCTCTTTGTATAGCTGGCGGGATTTGTTTGCAGATACTTGAGAGTCGCGGCATTTTTATTGGGGCGCATATTAGCTCGATTGGTGGAGTGAAAGATTCTCCGATGGATGTGGTAAATATTAGCAAAGAGGCACTAATCAAACTTTCAATGAAGGATTTCCCAACCTTCGATGAAAAAGCCACCCAGTACATGAAGCAAGAAATCGAACGTGTCAAAAACGACGGCGATTCTATAGGCGGAAGTATCGGATGTATTACAATCGGCATCCCTGCAGGGCTTGGCGAACCTATGTTTGACGGCATGGAGAATCAGATTTCGAGATTAATATTCGCCATCCCTGCCATTAAGGGCATAGAGTTCGGCGCAGGCTTTGAAGCAGCGACCATGTGCGGCAGCGAGCATAATGACCCGTTTTATTGGGATGTATCGCAAGATACACCCGTAATTAAGACTCGCACGAATAACCACGGGGGCATACTCGGTGGGATTACGACAGGAATGCCGCTAACGTTTCGCGTCGCGATAAAGCCGACGCCATCCATTGCTATGGAGCAGGAAAGCGTGTATCTGGACAAGGTCGAATCAGTGAAGTTGAGTGTTAAAGGACGCCATGATCCTTGTATTGTGCCACGTGCCGTGCCTTGTGTGGAGGCTGTTGCGGCTATTGCGATTTATGATGCGGTGTTGATTGGGGAGAGGTGAGAGGATGGCTAGATGGAGAGCTGTGAAGGTTTTTGTTGTGTTGTTGATTGGGGTATTGGTTTTGTTTGGTGGGGTTAGGGTTTATGCTTGGACATGGACCCATCGTCCGTTTGAAGTAGAATCAGAAGATGGGAGTAAAGTGTTTGCTTTTGTGCCAACAAATATGCACACTCCTATTCAAGTTGGCACCACAGTAAGAATGGGTGTATATTATAATACTGAGCCACGGAAATTAGCTTATAGGGTAAACTTAGCGGTAGCAGATATGCCGCTTGGAGAGCGGAACTTAGTTTTTTCGGAGTGCTTTCGGTATATGGCGTATATACCGGCTTGGGCCTGGGAAAATACTACAGCCATTGAATTTTATAGAGATGGAATTTTACTGAAGGAATATAGGGTTAATGATTTGATAAGATATCCTGATGCGCTAACTATAGGTTGGCTTCCGCCTGGAGTATGGTGGGAAGATTGGGAGCGCAGATCCTTCAACATCGAAACCAATCAACTGAGTATTACAACATTCGACGGCGCATTTCCTTTCACATCACGTCCGGTCGGAGGGCGCACCTTTGTTTTCGACATTACCACAGGTGAGATTGTAGCGAGAAGCACAAATACTACCCTACCAATACTCGGAGTACTGGTAGCCATTATAGCTTTCGCCTCCCACCGCTCCCACAAAAAACGAAAAGCCCTACAAAACCTATCCGAACAACCAAACCTAGCCAAATAGAGGTAAACCAATGAAAAAATGCGGCTTACTCGGGCAAAAACTAGCCCACTCATACTCCCCTACTATCCACGCGGCCTTAGGCGGCGAGTATTCATATGAGCTTTTCGAGGTCGAGCCTGAAAACCTTGCCTCATTCATGAAACAAGGTGATTTCCATGGCCTAAACGTAACAATTCCCTACAAAAAGGCAGTCATCCCTTTCTGCCACACGCTTTCCGCGGACGCGCTCGCTATCGGCAGTGTGAATACGATTTTGCGCCAACCGGACGGCACGCTGCACGGCGATAATACGGATGCGCAGGGCTTTTCGGCAATGCTGCGCGAGAGTGATATCAACGTATCAGGCAAGAAGGTTTTGGTGCTCGGAAGCGGTGGATCGAGCCTGACAATAAGGCATGTGCTAAGGGGTTTGGAAGCAGGCGAAATTGTTATCATCTCGCGAAACAGCGAGCATACATACGAAAATTTATGCGTGCATTATGACGCTCATGTGATTGTCAACACAACGCCGGTCGGAATGTATCCAAACACTGGCGAAACACTTGTTGAACTTAACAATTTTACGCAACTCGAAGGGGTTTTGGACATTGTCTATAACCCTGCAAGGACGCGCCTCTTGATGGATGCCGAGAGCCGCAAGATACCGAATATCGGTGGTTTGACAATGCTCGTCTCTCAAGCAAAAGCCAGTGCGGAGCTTTTTTGTGGAGCTGTAATAGATTCAGCAAAAGAAGCGGAAGTTCTAGCACTTCTGCGCCGCAATATGGAAAACATTATCCTAATCGGGATGCCCGGAAGCGGCAAAACGACTATCGGAAAGGCTCTTGCCAAAAGCTTGGGCAGGCCTTTTTATGACGCTGATGCGGAGATTGAAAAAATGAGCGGCAAGACTATTCCTGAGATTTTCGCGAGTCAAGGCGAAGCGGCTTTTCGCGTGTTGGAAACGGCGATTCTCAAAGAGCTTGGCAAAATGTCGGGCGTCGTAATAGCCACCGGTGGCGGCGTGGTCACTCGCACACAAAATTATCCCCATCTGCATCAAAACGGAACTATCATCTTTATCGAACGCGACACTTTTTTACTTTCACGCGAAGGAAGGCCGTTGTCGCAAAGTGTCGATTTAAACGATATGTACGCTAAACGATTTCCGCTATATTTGCAGTTCGCCGATAAAATCGTGCAAAATAATGGAACGCTTCCGGAGGCTGTAGAAGCTGTTTTGCAGAGCTTGTGCGTTTAAAATTTTGACAAATACTACAAGTCTTAAAAAATCATTCACCACTCGTCCTCCATCCGAATATGTTATAGCAATTGGACGTAATAGAGTATTTCGGAGGTGCCTATGAAAAAGCCGACAGTTTATGTTCTGCTCGCTTGCATAGTTGTGATGGTGGTGTTTTTTATTGCGCTGGAGCGCACGGCCAGAGAAAGTTCCGTTAATGGGTGCATGAATTTTGAAATTGAAAATGTCCAAATAGCTATTACTCCACCGACTAAACATTAGATATCGTTTAATATTTAGCTGGGGGAGTAATATAAACTAACTCCGAAGCGCGCTTCGTTTATATAGCCGGTGGGGTAAGCGTCGGGCGATCCCGATAGCCCTCACCGGCATTTTATTTTTTATAATAAGCAGGTGAAATTATGAATCATGGCAATATAAAAATGAATTATACTAACCAAGGATACGCAGGCCGGATGGGCAATCCGGCGATGATGCAGGCGCAAGGCAGGGGGCAGTTCGGCGGCTTTTCTAACGGCTATACTAATGGTCTCCCGGGCGCAGGTCGGCATCAATTTATGAATCATGGGTATGGACGGCAAATGATGCGACCGGGTATGAATATGGGGCAAAATATGCAAGGGCAAATGGGACAGAGGGGCATGAACATGATGCCGAATATGCAAAGGCAAATGAATCCAATGGGACAAATGCCGCAAATGAACCAGATGCCTCAACAAGGCATGAACATGATGCCAAATATGCAAGGGCAAATGAATCCAATGGGGCAAATGCCACAAATGAACCAAATGCCTCAACAAGGCATGAACATGATGCCAAATATGCAAGGGCAAATGAATCAAGCAAACCCAATGGGACAAATGCCTCAACCAAACATGAACCCAATACCCCAAGTAAACCACTCATCCCAACCTACCCCCACCCAATCAATAGACGGCGTAACATTCGAGCCATACAACCCAACCGCTCATCAACCCCAAGCAGCAATACCAAACATAACCCCACCAACAACTAGGAATGACGAAAACCCAAGCTCCGCTACCCAACCGCAATTTATCGAAAATGAATCTGCTCGAATTTTGTCGAACTTCATCCAGGGCGAGAAAAATGCCCAAAGCTTTTACTCTGAACTCGCCGAACTTGCAGGCAGCAAACAAGCCCAGCGAGTTATCGCCCAAATCCTCGACAACACCGATAGACGCCGAAAGTTCTTTGGTGCATTATACAACAGAATATCGGGTGGGGCATATTCAGAGAAGGATTTACCTGTCATAAAAAGCCATAATTTTTCGCATGGCGTCAGAATGGCAATAGAGATTGAAACCGGCACAATTAGGGAAATGGCGGATTTATATGAAAAGTTTGACAATGGAGCATCTCAGCGAACATTCAACTCATTAATCCAAAAAAAAATGGCGGATGTAATTTCTTTACAAATGTTATTGGTTTAATAAATGCATATTCATAGCGATTATTATAGCCTTAAAGCGATTCTCTTTTATCGCTCTAAGGCTATTTTCGCTAAATATATCCAAAAAGTCGAAAAAAGCAGAACTACTACGAGTAAAATCATTTATTAGCTTGCTTGCACAATGCTTGTTTGGTATAATACAAGTTAGTATGCTGTTGTTGCGCCCATTTTAGGTGCGAAAATGATATGTCGAAAGAGGGACTTAACTGTATGCAGTTGCTGGATAATTTTCTAAAAAAACACATACGAGCGAACACCAAAGAGCAGCAAAGCTTTTTGGGCGTTTCAATTAATGACTTTTTGAACTCCGCGCCTTTAGCCGTTCACTTTTTTGACGCTAATGGTAATCTTCTTGATTGTAATCAAGCCGCGGTGCATTTGTGTGATATGGACGATAAAAAAGAATATATCCGCAACTTTTTCATGTTCATGCCGTTCAACCAGCCGGATGGCAGGCGTTCTAGAGACGTTTTGATGAACGCTATTTTAGAAGCCGTCAAAAATAAGTATTCAGATGCTGATATAACGTTTCGTAAATCGGACGGCACATCAGCGATTGTGATTAATAAATTTATAAGCTATGAATATGGCGCAGATACGATTATCGTTATGTTTTCGACGCAAAGTGCCCCGGTTGTTGTGAGCGCGCCAAGGGATACCGAGGCGGACTTGCGCGCAACACTTATGCTTGACTCGACCCCAATAGCCTGCTTTTTAGCTGACAGCCGCTGCAACGCTATTGATTGTAACGCTGAAGCACTTCAGCTTTTTGGGCATGTTAGTAAGCTTGAAGCCACAAAACGCTTCTCTGACATTTGCCCACAAACTCAAATGATATGTGGGCAAAATATTGAAAATATGAATGACGCAATCAATAAAGCGCTCGTTTCCGGGCGATATGTTTTTGAATTTACATGTTTTGACGCGACCGGCAAGCCGATTCCATGTAACATAACTTTGGTGCGGATATATTCGCGCGGTGAATATGTCGTGGCTATTTACATACAAGATTTGCGTGAAACCAGGGCGTTAATTGCTGAGATGAAGCGCATTGATATTGCTGAAGAAGAAAGCCGCGCAAAAAGCCGCTTCTTAGCCAAAATGAGTCATGAAATTCGCACGCCGCTAACCTCGATTCTGGGCCTTGCGGAAGTGCAACTGCTCATGGGCGAAAACACAAGCGAAATGGAAGATATATTTTTGCAAATATACACATCTTCAAACTTGCTCCTACGTATTATAAACGATCTTTTGGATCTTTCAAAAGTTGAAGCTGAGAAAATGTCCATTTTGGCACAGACATATAAGGTTCACTCGTTTGTTTCTGATACTATTCAGCTAAACTTGGTCTATATTGGCGATAAAAAGATTGATTTTGAAATTGAAGTTGATTCAAATGTGCCTGCATCGCTTGTTGGTGACGAGCTCCGTATAAAGCAAGTTATGAATAACTTGCTCTCGAATGCTTTTAAATACACAAACGAAGGAACGGTTAAGTTGTCGATTGAGGTTGAAGTGTCGCACGTTCCTAAGGAAGTAGTGCTCGTCATCCGCGTGCAAGACACGGGAGTTGGTATGACAAAAGACCAGAGGGAAAGCTTGTTTGAAAATGAGTACGTTCGCTTCAATGAAGAGGCTAATTACAAAATTCAAGGCGCAGGGCTTGGACTTTCCATAACCCATCAGCTTGTAACAATGATGGGCGGAACTATAACGATTGATAGTGAGCCGAATATTGGCACGCAAGTCGTCGTTAAACTGCCGCAAGTGAAGCATGGCAATGAGTTATTAGGCCCTGAAACCTCAAGAAACCTTGGCAACTTGAAAATATCTCAGCTAAAGCGCGATAAAACCAACTTTGTCCATAATCACTTGCCTCATGGGCGTGTGCTTGTGGTTGATGATACAAAGTCGAACTTACACGTTATTAAGAGCATACTTGCGCCCTACGCTTTGCAGGTTGAAACGGCGAACAGCGGTTTTGGAGCCATTGACAATATTAAGGCCGGCAAGGTTTATGACATTATTTTCATGGATCATATGATGCCGGATCTTGATGGTATTGCGACCGCTAAGCAAATTTTCGAACTAGGTTATACTAACCCTATCGTTGCGCTAACTGCAAACGCGCTGGTCGGCCAGGCGGAAATGTTTATGAAAAATGGTTTCTCCGATTTCCTGACTAAACCGATTAATTTATATGAGCTAGACGCGTGTATATCGCGCTTTGTTCCGCAAAATGCACAAAGTGTAACTGTGCCCGCTAAACGCGAAGAGCCAAAACCGGAACCAGCAACCGTCATCTCAAAAGGTTTAGAAGACGCTTTTCGTGAGGATGCTCAAAAAGCCGTTGGGGTCTTAGAAAAGCTCGTAAGTGCCGGCTCTCTCGGCACAGAGGATGTTAAACTGTACATGATTACCGTTCATGGTATAAAAAGCGCATTGATGAGCATTGGCAAAACGTCTCTCTCAGAAAAGGCAAATGATCTTGAAATGTTCGCCAAAGATATGGACGCAAAGACTTTTGTAGCAAACACCACGATACTCATTGATGGACTAAAAGAGGTTATCGCTGAGATTTAAACTAGTGTATTAAGAGTTAAAAACTGCATCTTATATATAAACTTCACGAAAGGGGTAAGATTATGTGGAAAGAAGAATTTCGTATGGGAAATGATGTTGTAGATGAGCAGCATAAAACACTTTTTGAGAAAGCCACTGATCTGGAAGGCAGTATCAATGCAGGGTTTGACGAAAAAAAGGCATCGATAATTGAAACAATAATTTTCCTCAAGAACTACGCATTAAAGCACTTTACTGATGAGGAAGAATTTGCCAAGTCAGTAAATTATTCAGGTTTTAATGAGCATCAAGCTCAGCACAAAGCGTTTATTCAAACTGTTCTGGCACATGAAAAAGAAATGAAAGAGTCTGATTTTTCTGAGCCTTCGGTTAAGAAGTTCTCCCAAACTCTAAAGTTATGGCTTTTGTTCCATGTAACAAATTCGGATAGAAAAATAGTGGGCAAAGACCCTGTTGAGTACGACCCAAGCTAAAGCTTTATTTAGTAGCGTGGACATGAGTTATTGCAGGCGCAAAAATCCACCTACAAAGTTCATGTTCACACTACCTATAATTAAGGAAGAATAGTTGTGAATATAATCAGAAAAAAGATTAGCGATTTTAATGTTAAAGCCTTACCAATCTTCCCCCTGTACAACTCCATATATAACCGAAAACCGAGCTAACCTACACTAAAATGCCGTTTCCATTAACCAAAGGAAACGGCGTTTTTACTTGGGAAACGCTCAACACTTCGGGACAACTTGCTCCGAAGTTGAAAGGAGGAATCAATCTATATCACTTAGGCTTGATTAAAAAAATCAAGCCTTTTTTAATGCCATCAAAAGCAAAGGAGGCACAGCGTTTGCGCGGTTCGTTCATGCCTCATGTTACAGTATTGTTCCATGCCCCTTCACGTTTAATATCCCATGATTGCCCATGATCAACAAGATGGATAAAAAAAGTATGTCCAGCCGATTTGCCCTCGCCTGCATAACGGCGATGTTTAGTACTCTTTCTAGCGGAACTGTAACGTCCCTATACATTCTCTGCCCAGGGGCAATATGGACAACTACTCCCACCCTTCGATCATAGTTTGTTAAAAAATCACGCCATCCATTTGGCAAAAAATTGTCAAACCACCGATCGTTTTCATGAACATACGGTGGATTGAACTCATTCGGATTATACTCATCTCAGTCCCATTGCCAAAGCTCGGGAAATTGGCATGCTCTTCGCCATCATTACCTGTATTAGGCGGCGGATCGCTTACCAACGGCCTGTTAGATCCATTGTTTGACGATCCCATCCCGTGAGAGGATCGAATATCACGTTCACTTTGCTTGCAAAAGACAAGCTTTGCAATTGTTCTCAACCTCACTTAATGCTCAATAAAAACTTTCATTGTAAGGCGTTATATAATTAAAATGGATCATATCTCCATTATAGACAAATGTTGCAATCAGTGCAGATAGTCTATTACTATGAACATCAACTATCACTAGAAAGTTCAAACTCTCATATTGTCTTTGAAATAGCCCAGAAGCATTTACCGCATCAATGTCAAAGTTATAGTGTATGCGAATAGGCGTAGGTGCTGCGCTCGTGTGCGTGAACGAGTACGCATGCACTCTATCAACAAAACGATCATCAAACAATTTTGCCATGTTGATCAAATCAGACTCCAGTCGATAAAGGAACTCTAAGTCAGCGACATCGGGATATATTGTTGCAAGCGCGCTTCTTGTCCTATTTTCAATCCGCATAACTCCGTCATTATAATAGCTGCGTCGATCTACTGAAGCAGTAGAAAGGTGATGTGTCAAAGTTAGCCCCTCTGACCTATCTACTAACATTTCTTCAAAAAATGGAGATCTAGGGTGGTCATCATACCTTCCCCAACGCCTCGAAACAAAATACGAAGCCGAGATATGCGATAACAGGTCATCTTCAACTGCTTGCCTAACAACAGCAAGCTCTTCAGGATTGAGCGTAGCTACGGGATCACACGAAGAAAAAGAAAGCAGAACCAGCAACAGAACAAAAGATGTTATAACTCTTTTTGTAGCCATATTTTATCCATCTTTTATAGAAACCACATAATTTTACACAACATACAATGTTTGATACGAATAAACGACTCACAAAAACTAGAATTATGGTCTTTGTGGTCTCCCATCAGGAGTTGAATTAGTCGGCGGCCGCCTGTATCGTTCGGGATTATGATACCACTCAAAATTTACATGTGTTGGGCCGCCTTCCCAGGCCGTCGCAGCGATTGGAAGAATACTTAACCCGTGTGTCCGTGCGGTGTCCGCTAGAACAACATCAGGGTAAGACGGTCTTGTCATGTGTCCTACAAACCCAGTAAAATCAACATTTTTTACACCGGTTTATTTACTCCCACTCAATAGTCCCCGGCGGCTTCCCTGTAATATCATAAACCACCCTATTCACCTCAGCTACCTCGCTAACCATCCTAAGGGAAATGGCCTCAAGCACATCGTAAGGAATCCGTGACCAGTTCGCAGTCATAGCGTCAATGCTCTCAACCGCTCGCAATGCAATCGTGTAGCCATAATTGCGCACTCCATTCTTTATGCCCGTGCTCTTCACGCCTGTAAACACGGTGAAATATTGCCAAATTTGTGTGTCAAGCCCAGCCTTAGCAATTTCGTCTCTATAGATATAATCTGTTTGTCGTAAAATGTCGAGTTTTTCCCGAGTTATCTCCCCTATTACGCGCACAGCGAGCCCCGGCCCCGGGAATGGTTGCCTAAAGACTAACTCTTTCCGTATGCCAAGTGCTATGCCGACTTTTCGAACTTCTTCTTTGAATAAATCCCTAAGCGGCTCAAGAATTTCCTCAAAGTCGATCACGTCAGGAAGTCCGCCCACATTATGATGGCTCTTAATAAGCGCCGCGCCCTCTTTGCCGCTCTCGATCACGTCGGGGTAAATAGTTCCTTGTACTAAAAAGTTTATCGCGCCGAGTTTTTTGCCCTCTTCTTCAAAGACACGTATGAACTCTTCGCCCACTATTTTTCGCTTTTCTTCCGGGTCTACAACGCCTTTTAGCTTACCCAAAAATCTGTCTTGAACATTCGCTCTTATGAAATTGATATCAAATTCTTTCGTGAAAATTTCCTCAATTTGATCGCCTTCGTCAAGCCTCATTAGGCCATGGTCAACGAAAATACAGCTCAGGTTCTTGCCGCAGGCTTTATGAACGAGTATCGCGGCAACAGTCGAATCCACGCCGCCCGATAGGGCGCACAAAACCTTCTTATCTCCCACTTTTGCTTTTATCTCTTCAATGAGGTTATTCGCAACGACTTCCATGTCCCAATCGCCTTTTAGCCCGCATTCATCAAACAAAAATCCGCGAATCTTATCTTCATCCGCGCTCTCCGCATTAAAAATCGGAACGCCCAACCCACGTAAGTCCTGCCGGTCTCTATCAAAATCTCCGGTCGTGATAATCGCCTTGGGGTTCTTCGCATTTATTCTCTCGATTTCGGCCTCATTGTTCAACACTTCACAAAAGACCTGAAGACCCCTGATTGTCCTTGCAATTTCTTGTCCCTTAGGCCCACCCGCACTCAATATAATAACTAATTCATGCTTCATTTTTTCACACTCCTTAGTCTCTCACGTTCTCGATGCTGTAGTTTGGCGACTCTTTGGTTATATGAATATCATGCGGATGGCTCTCTCTAAGGCCGGCGCTTGTAATTTTCATAAACTCCGACTTTGTTCTAAGGTCAGTTATTGTTCTCGTTCCGCAATAGCCCATTCCGGCTTTTAAGCCGCCTATAAGCTGATAAACTACCTCGGCTACCTCACCCTTGTACGCAACGCGTCCCTCAACGCCTTCCGGTACAAACTTTTTCGCTTCTTCTTGGAAGTATCTATCTTTCGAGCCGCGCTCCATCGCCGCAAGCGATCCCATGCCTCTAAACGTCTTGTATTTACGACCGCCATATAACTCAATTGAGCCGGGACTTTCGTCACATCCGGCGAATAAGCTGCCTATCATAACCGTATCCGCGCCAGCAGCGATCGCCTTCACGATATCGCCCGAATATTTAATACCACCATCAGCAATTATCGGAATATCATACTTCGCAGCAGCCTGCGCGCAGTCATAAATCGCCGTAACCTGCGGCACGCCAATACCTGCGATAACTCGCGTTGTACAAATTGAGCCAGGACCAATGCCAACCTTAACCGCATCCGCACCCGCTTTTATGAGCGCGAGCGTCGCTTCGCCCGTCGCTACGTTACCGGCTACTAATTGCAATTTCGGGAACGCGCTCTTAATTTCTGCCACTTTCTCAATAACAAACTGCGAATGCCCATGCGCCGTGTCAATGACAATAACGTCAACCTTGCGTTCAACAAGCGCTTGAACCCTCTCCAACGTGTCCGGAGAATTACCAACCGCCGCTCCCGCAAGTAATCTTCCGCTGGCATCCTTTGCAGAGTTCGGATATTTCGCGGTTTTTTCAATATCTTTTATAGTTATAAGCCCTTTGAGGTGACCTTTTTCATCAACCATCGGAAGCTTCTCTATTTTATGTTTAGTAAGTATATCTTTCGCCTCGGCCATAGTAGTGCCTTCAGGCGCAGTTACAAGATTTTCCTTTGTCATAACTTCATAAATCTTTTTATTGTGATCATTTTCAAAGCGTAAGTCTCTATTCGTAATTATGCCGACTAAAACATTATTTTCAGTAATCGGAACGCCGGAAATACGAAACTTCGCCATAAGCGCGTCCGCTTCATACACATAATGATTAGGAGATAGGAAAAACGGGTCAGTTATAACGCCATATTCGCTGCGCTTAACCTTATCAACTTCCAATGCCTGCTCTTCGATGCTCATGTTTTTATGAATAATACCAATGCCGCCCTGCCTAGCCATAGCAATCGCCATTCTGGACTCTGTAACCGTGTCCATTCCCGCAGAAAGCAACGGCGCGTTTAACACAACTTCGCGCGTGAGCCTGGTTGAAATATCCGCGTCCTTGGGCTGAAAAGCAGAGTGCGCCGGAACTAAAAGTACATCGTCGAAAGTTAGCCCTTCTTTAATGAGTTTATGCAAGTCAATCTCCTCCTAAAATGTGTAGTCACTTAAACTATCAAAATAGACAATGGCATAATACCGAAAAACCGCATGAAATCAACTAAAGAGCTGCCGACAATAGGACTGTCGTGTGGATAGCGCATGGCAGTTTTTATTTTGTCTTTGATATAATTATATAGTATCAATGTGTCAAATGCAATAAAAAAGAGCTGTATTGCCGCTGAATATTCGGCAGCACTACGCCCTTGCTCCTACGATTCCTCTTGCCAGCCCTTCCAAAAATAGAATGCAACCATACTTTATTCGCCATCATCCACACGAATAATATCAAACTTATCTCCTATAGAGGGCAAGTCACTTGCAAGCAACTTAATTTAGCGTGAAGATAAAGTCTTCATGCATCGTTAAAATACATCGTCACTCAAGCATCTTTGGTATTTAAGCGAATAACCTTATGAATGAAGCGGCTTCAAGCCTTACGACGCAAGGACTTGCGCTCACCGTTTCTTATCCGTCGAGCAAAGCACGGTGATAACATTGCGGATTATACTCTGCGACACCTGTAAAGATGCCTCCGGCAGATTACAACCTCATCAAGGCAATCCTACGGTATCATGACGGTGAAAGATATGTGTCATGAAACTGACTTATTCTTTAATATTTTTCGCGATAACTCGATGACATACATATATATTTTAGCGGTATGTAAATATAAAAATGGCGGTAAATAAAGAGTGCGCAGCTAAATGCAGTTCATTACGGCAGTAAAACAATCAGATTTGTGGTGGTATAAAGACTGGTTGACGGCATCGATTTGCTGATATGTTGATTTAAATTAACATTGTTTTAACAAATTGTTAATATATGGATAGTTGACTTGTTAAAAATAAGTTGTATAATTATTGCAGCTATTGTCGCATAAGCACGAATAAAGCGATGTTGAATACATACGTGTAATATATAGTTGTCGTATGATAATGCAACGAACAGATACGGGTTGCATTATTTTTGCGATTCAACTAAGTGTAGTATAGTAGTATAAATGAGATTATGATGCAATCTTGAGGCCGGGCGTTTTGCCCGGCAATTGAAATATAACGAAACAAATAAAAGGAGCGTGATTGCGGGGGATGGGCACTAGTTGTGCCGTGGTATTATTATTGACTATACCGAAACACGGTACATAGTCAAGATGTGGATTTTGTATCCACAAAAAGGTTGAAAATAATTTAGAAATGACAATGGAGGAATGATATGGTTCTGTTTTTAAGGAAAAAAACGAAAAAAATCATGGCCGTAACATTGATGATGGTCATGGCACTTACCATGATGCCAATGCCGTCGTTTGATTTGTATGCGGTGGGACAGGCTAATGCTCAAGCGGATGCGGTGGGGATAGAGGCTCATAGTATTCCGGATAGTTGGCAGCCGGATCGTTCAGGCCGCCAAGCATCACGCCAGGCGGATTCCTGGACCATAAGCTTGTTTAGTAATAGTGTGAGGTGGTTACTTGACACTTCACTTATTGGCGGATTTCCGCATTACACCCAGTGGGAAGGTAATATAATTCCTGTTCTTGTACGACGTCCTTATACGTTGACTATAAACATAACCGAGGACATAAACCTTGCCTACACAAGGCTAGAGGTCCCATCCGGCACAACTGTTACTATTAGGTCGTGCCCGGTCGCTATGCAAGCTAATGGAGGTCAGCCGTTCAGAATAGTCAGAACGCTCCCTATTAACTTTCTTGCAGGGGAAGTTTTCCGTGTAGATAGCGGTGCTACGCTTGTTTTAGAGGATATTGTACTGGATATATCAATGGACTTTCTTCCTACAATTGTAGGTCATCATGGCGGTATATATGTTCAAAGCGGTTCTACTCCTGGTCGCTTGTATATGGGTTCCGGTGCTGTAATCCAAAACTCACGCGGCGAAAATGGCGGCGGTGTACATCTTGGCGGCAGTATCTTGTCCGGCAGAGGCGGAGTTCTAACTATGCTTCCCGGCAGTGAGCTTAGATACAACAATGCTAACCGCGGCGGCGGCGGTGTATGGGCTGGTCAAAATACTCTTATCCGAATGGCGGGCGTCATTCGTGACAATGACGTTGGCAGCTTGCTTGCTCTTCTTGATTTCTGGGAATTCTTTAGTGACAGAGGCAATGGCGGTGGAGTGCGCATTGAGGGTGGTACTTTAGAGATGCGCGGCGGCGCAATTATAAATAATACGGCTGCCTCATTTGGCGGAGGTATACATGCTGAAAACACCGGGTTTATGGCACTTGGTGATATCTCAAGAGTACGTATTTACGATGGTGTAATCAGCGGTAATAGTGCGCAACCTTTTACAGGGGCGGCCATTATTCCTACATTTGGCCAACCGCAGACCGGTTTTGGTGGCGGCGTACTTATTAGAAATAGCCGGATGTATATGCATGGTGGCTCTATTTCGGATAATTCAGCTGTCTTCGGTGCCGGTGTGTACGTAAGAGGTAATTGGGGAGCTACGGGTCCGATTCTAAACGCGCATGCATATTTCAATATGCATGGTGGTGCTATTGAGCATAACAATGCAATCCGTCATCGATATCCGGTTCCTATTATGGGCGGCTTTGGCGGCGGTGTGCGCGCTTGTAATGGCAGTAGATTTAATATGCACGGCGGCTCTATTCGCGATAATGATGCTAGAGGCGGCGGCGGCGTGAGTGTTGGTTATAACTCTTGGCTATATGGCGCCCTCGATCTTGCTGTTCCCGGTGTAATGCACATGCACGGTGGTGCTATCTACGAAAACACAGCTGCTGTTGACGGTGGCGGTGTGCGCATAAGTAGCGGTCGTGGCTGGATACCTGTTTGGGGTACTGCTGGCATCATGCACATGCACGGCGGTGAAATTCACGATAACTATGCCGCGCGTAACGGCGGTGGTATATGGGTGCAAAACAACTGCCGACTCTACTTGGGCTATAATGCTACACTTGCTAACAACGCAAGAATCCATAGCAACACTGCCAGAAATGATGGCGGCGGCGTATGGGTAGACATAAACATGTGCTTGCAAATGAATCACGTTAGCATAACAGACAATCATGCAGGCCGCAATGGCGGCGGTATGCGTATTTCCAGATACGAATATCGTCCTATGCTTTCCAACAATGCATATAGGCTGGGAAGTGCTTCAACTATGTCGTTTAGAGATGGCGTGGTGTTTGGCGGCAATACTGCAGGCGGCGGTGCATGGCATCCTCCGATGAATGCATTTACATTTGGTAATCCTGCCAGAATGCCTCATCAAAATATACCTCTATCGATATATAGGTATGATGCGGAGCAACACCCGCTTAATAACTATGATATAAATTTCCGTGGAACAGCACCTATTGACAGACCATGGACTCCTCCGGATGATCCGTGTATGTGCTGCCCGCCTTGGTGTGACGAATGTGATCCGGGTGAATGCATAACATGTGATTGTGGCGAACATGGTGAATGCTGTGACTGCTGGCCAACAGATAACTGCTGTGAAGACTATCCGGATTGTGATTGCTGCCCAGGATGTGGCAATCATATAGACGATTGTGAATGCCCAATGGTGTTCTTGGTAAGATTCTACCTGCATGGCGGTAGTTACCAAGCAAACTTCCCTACTCAACAGATAAATGAAGGTAACGTTGCAGCAAATCCGGGTACTCCAACTCGAGATGGATATACATTTGCAGGCTGGTTTACAGAGGAAATAGACGGTGTACTGTTTGATTTTAATGAGCCTATTATGGGTAATACATCTGTACACGCTCAGTGGACACTGAGTGGACCTCCGCCTATCGTAATAGATGTGGATGATGATGGTAATATAACCGTTACAAATCCACCTGAAGGCGGATATACAGTGACAGGTGACGGACCTGACGACACGGGGAATATTTATGTAACTTTCCCACCGGGAACAGACCCTGACGATATCGAAGTTAACCTACCGGGCGGCGATGATAGCGACTGGAACTATGTAGTTACCGAATGCCCTGAAACGGGTGAAGTAATTGTTGTTATAACACCACCTCCATCTATCGTAATAGATGTAGACGATGATCGCACTGTAACCGTTACAAATCCACCTGAAGGCGGATATACAGTAACAGGTGACGGGCCTGACGACACGGGGAATATTTATGTAACTTTCCCGCCGGGAACAGACCCTGACGATATCGAAGTTAACCTACCGGGCGGCGATGATAGCGACTGGAACTATATAATTACTGAATGCCCTGAAACGGGCGAGGTAGTTGTTGTTATAACACCACCGGTTCAAGGAGTACCTGTACAAGTTTCTATAAGTAGTAGACCAGTAGTTGTACACGGTCCAAATCGTCCTGAGGGAACG
>Ga0131853_10006668_pt1 | contig 20845 bp, 20 predicted proteins | sample TergutLab28metaG_FD_92764 | JGI IMG/M metagenome (GOLD analysis project Ga0131853, IMG submission 92764) | Labiotermes labralis P1 segment gut microbial communities from Petit-Saut dam, French Guiana - Lab288 P1 (version 2) (version 2) | ecosystem: Host-associated > Arthropoda: Insects >...
CATTAAACTGTGTCTAAATCTGTTTAAATTGTCAAAGTCTTTCTTTACATTGATGGGTAACCTATTGAAGACTTTCACACCCATATACCCAATTCCTTTTTGACATTTAGCCAAGTTCGTTGTTCATGCCATATACTCCCTCCAACTTCGAGTATGATCCACCAGAACTCTGGTAGCCACCTACAAGATTACATGGGGTCATAAACCTGAAAGATTACAATATGAATATCAATAGGTCATGAAATTTGGTCAAAGGTTGGTAGGAAAGCTTAATGACTATGTTACTGACTGTGATGCCTACATATACGCAACAAGATTTCTGTAGATTTCCGTGGGAAGACTGTTCAAACGCCTGGACTGGGGAAATGGGAAACATTCCAAAAACTTCCTTGTACGGCTGGGAGGAAAAATGGCAGGATTAACGGACATGTATTTCCCATTCCGTACAACAGGTGTCGTGCATGTGAGCATGGAATTCTGTACTCACTGTTTGAGAGAGACATCTGCTATTCGAACGGACATTACTGGTGTAGCTATTTCATTCCAGATGGCGGAGGAAGGTAGTTGTCGTACATAATCTTGGCAGTGTTACATCTTTGTTACCGTGTTGTCCAGGTTGTCGTGCTACAGTCATAGTCACGTTCGTACGTTTCTGTTTGCAAAGTGTTGCAAGATAGGGGTTGTATGCGAATAAAATCAAAGTTGTAGAGTTTTAAATATGGTTGCGCACGATGATTTAATGAGCCTGTTCTTAACTATTGGCCTTAGTGAACAGAAGGCCAAGGAAACGTTAAAGAATGACGTGTTAACCAAACATTTGAAGTGTGTTATAGAGGAGGTGAGTTGAAGTAATTTCTGGCTATGTGGCAAGTCTGTCGTTCAAATTTACAATGACAGACCACAACAGATTTAATTGGTTAATTTCGTCAGTACTGCATTATTTCACACAGACCATACGAAATTTATAATCAAGTGATAAACATCTGATTTCAGTTGCATCAGATTGTAAAATGTAACACTTCTAGATCACAGGTTTATGAAAAGAGAGACATCCCCGGACTGTACGCGCGCATGTCGATATCCCAAGAGTTACCTGGAATTACTCCAGACGAGTGTCCGTGAAGTCACTTGTTATGCACCAGAAACTCTAGAAACCCATATATTTCTCACAGAACATTTTGTTCAAACGTGTTAGGTAATTCACGTACTTAATTTTACGGCTTGGAAGACGTAGACCGAACTTTGCAAGACGCCCCACATAATTTATGAATTGTCTGATGAATAGGATACCGAAAGTTTATGTAGTTATCTGATTGTAAACCAAGGATTTGCATTTACAGACACTTCTATATATTTTGTGTTATAACCAGTATTTAGTGGATACTGTGGAAAATTGTTTGCTTACATTTTATTAGTTTTATATGGAGTTAGGTTACACTTCTTTGCAGTCAGCCAGTTACTTGAGTCTGATCTGTGTTTGACACCGAATGGAAATTATCAAAATGTTTGCTATAAATTGCGACCAGGGTGTCATCAGTGAGTATTTTGGTTCTGATAAGGTATTTGTTGTAGGAGGAATGTCATTTGTGTACATTTTTAAAAGTAAGGATCCTAGATGAAAACCATGGACAACTCCAATGGTTTAGAGTTAAAAAAAATTATATGTTGGGTGGGATTGGAACCAATATTCACATATTCCTCAGTGCCTTAAAAGTATAATTTAACTAGCATGATATGATATACACAGTCAAAAACCATGGCCAAATTGAAGAAAATTCAACCAACATGCATTTTTTGGGCACATTAGCAAACTTATGAAAAGCGACCATTAGCTTTTTCATGTCTGTCCATCCACATGCAATAACTCGGCTACCACTGGACATATTTTCATGAAATTTTATATTTGAGTATTTTTCTAAAATGTGTCAAGAAAATTCAAATTCCACTAAGATCTGATGAGAATAATGGGTTCCTTACATGAGGACCAATGTACGTTTTTGATCTTATCTCATTTAGTTCTTCTTAGAATGAGAAATGTTTCAGACAAAAGTTGTAGAGCAAATGAAAACACACGTTTTATGTTCAATAGTTGTACTCAAAAATCATGCCATTTATGGGATAATGTGGAAGAGTAGTTTAGAGACAATCAGGCCGTAGTTGACAATATGGCACTTGGGTATTGCATGCTGGATACTTAAGGCTAGAAACTCACGCTCAGGACAATGATTGCATGAATGCACTTTGATGTTATTTTACACATACAGTGCCTGTCTTGTTTGGCTGATATAGATATAAATATGCTACCCATTAGCTTGAAGGCAGCATTTGCTATAGACATCCCTTTCTGAATCCACATTTTTGTGGGACTATGTTTGTTATATGTCAGTGATGGATGAACCCACTGCATAATATTCTGAAATGTAGGAAAACAGTTAATAGTGGAAGATATTTATAATTTGCCATAATAATTTTTGTCTCCTTTTATGTACAGTGTTTGGGTATGGTTGAGATTTTTAGATGATTAGGGCAAATAGCTGTGTGTAGTGAGTGATAACAAATATAGCTGAGTTGGTGACTTGATATGAGAAAGTTTTCAAAATATTGTAATTTTTTTATCATAAACCTGATGAGCCTTTATATTTGAATGGGCATACTATATGATACTTTTTATCTCACTTTCGGTGGTTGGAATAATTTTAAAACCTGGTGAATTTTCAAGAACTGTCTCTTTTAAAATGATATAGTATCTTCTTTTCCCACTTGATGAAACATAAACTTTTATTAACTGTTGAGGAAGTTGTTGAAGGCATTATCCACATTTTCCAGCTCGTTTAGTTTTTTTAATTATTTTAGAGAAGTTAGGGCATATGTTCTGTTGAGTATATTTTTTGTCTTTTACACAGTGTTGTATGTTTGTATTTTACAATGGACTTTGCTCATAAGTTTACCATAATGCCATTTTTAAGCTTTGTTTATGACTGTATTCAGGATTTTAAAGTACTTAATGTAATATGCTTTTAATTTTGGATATTACTACTCCTATTGAATTTGTATAGACTCCTTTTACCTTCAAAAGGTGTGTTTATTCTTGTATAATCAAGTAACTCAGTTCCCGTAAATAGGCTCACAGTCAAACAATTACAGATAAAATGTTTGAGCTGTTCATTTTATCTTTGGTATTGTAACTTTCAGTTTCTGTGGCAGTCTTCTGTTGGCAAACCTGATTTGCCATTGCCTTAATGTTCAAAAGGGAAGGAGTATTGAAGAAGAAGAAGAAGATGATGATGATCATAAATTCCATACATGTGTTTTTTTAATGTAAATATATTGCTTTGGGTAGCAACCAATTTAAGGGCTTGTTGCATCCACATGACAGGCCACAACATCTCAATTTTAGAAGAGAACTTTGCTGAGTTTTTGTTACATTCCAATGTATAACTCAAACACTCTGTACAGTATAGTTCTTCAATCATTTCACTTCATGTATTTAAGTAACTCTTATCATAAACATCTCAAAGAGTGACAAAGGATGTTTTGTTAAAAGTGCTACTTGTCATGCTATAAGTCTTTCATCTATATGTGGAGATGTAGCAAATAAAGGTTTTTAAAGCATTCGGTGAGAGGCAAGGAAGAAATTATGGAACTAGATTTGGACTGCAGCAGTTTGTATATTTTATTTTGAATTGTATCACAGTTGTAACATTGATTACTGATAAATATGTAGGCATTTATCTATACATACACACATATTCTGTGTATCATAATAAGCAGTATCTGTTACAAGTCCAAACTGCAATGCAACGCATGAAGATAGTAGGTATACTGTACAGTGAGAGGACATAGTCTTCACAGATGAAGAACATATTCTCCTTTTCATGTATTATTTATATACTGTGCACGAAATTACCTGTTTTTGTGTTCTTGTTCAGGCTGTAAAAAATGGTGGGTCACTGCAACAAATTGGAACATTATTGTATCACCTAGCAGCAAAAATTAAAGCTCAGATCATAGATTTCATCCCCTTGATAGTGGAATACATAGTTGCAAACCGCATTGATTCACAGCAGCGAATCGATGGCAAGTATCAAATTTGCTTTTATTTTCAGTGTAAATATTTTTTCCCCACTTGTGCTACAATCTGTATTATATCACTTGTTTGGAAACACATGGATTAGGCTGCAGGATTTTCTGGCTTCTAAGGAAAACGTTGTGAGGTATGCTTGCTGTGGTAGACTCAGGGGAAGACCCTGACTGTGGTGGTAGTTTCGTAGGGGAAAGTCAGAATGTTAGATGTATACGCCGCGTGACTGATGGAGTTCAGTTCAAAATACAGTGGGCTGAAGTGCAGTTGTTTCGTGTCTGTGTCAGTTACTGCTGTTATTTTCTGTTGCATTCTCTCTGGTTAGAGCTGTGCCTAAATTTGACTTGATGCATGTTATACACTGAACATGTAACAAATGGTGACCAGCAGAAGGAAGGGTAAAAACGTTTCATAGTGAATCTGAGTAATAAACTGTGTGAATAACTTGTGTAAACAACAAACAGTGAAGAAGAGTGCGACTTAACCTCTTTGTAGTGCAGATGAAACAATGGCAGATTTCTTTGGTGTACCAGTGACAGCAGTAAAAACGTCTGAAGGGGGAGTAAAGTGAGAAATGAAGTAAGCCCTGTACAGGCCCCAGTAAAGAAGGGTACTTGAAAACCTTAAAGAAATGAAATCATTGGCCATTTTTATTTGTGTTATTAGCAAAATAATCATGGACTGTGATGAAAAATAATTGTTCAGGCTTTTGACGAACTCCTTCCAACAGTAAGAGCAAAAATAAGTTTTACCTGGGGTTTTGGGGAGGGGGTGAGCAGTCTCAAGAAAAATACTGCACAAAATTGAGTTTAAGTGGCAGTAATGCCATAAAGACCTCTGTTGATAGAGCAGCAACATACTGTATTGTTGAGTGGCATTGTAGGCACATTAAGTGATCTTTGATGTGAGATTGCTGGTCTAGACAGAACGTGGATAGATATGTGTTTGATGTGTAAGAGATTCTGGCATACAGTTGGCAATGTAGGAAACAGGCTGACTCTTCATGCTGGTTTTGAGGATGGCTTTGTCCTGTGTGCTCAGCTTATTTACAAAGCTGGATTAGTAAGTGGCAGCTACCACAGCCATATAAACAGCTTTAATTTTGAGAAGTGGTTGAAAGAAAAATTAACCCCAAACATACTAGAAAGGTCACAGGTCATTTTTGAAAATGCAGTATACAAACATGTTGACAAACCCCTGAGCAAACACACAGAGAAGGCAGAGATGATTTCATGGCTTTGGCACTCTGGTTACCAGTGATGTCACTGTGATGAACATCAGTTGTACAAGCTGAATGAGTTGAAAAGGTCTTGCAGCCACATGGCTGTTTGACCAGGGGTGCACAAATCCCAGGCTCCAGGTCGCTGTAGCAAATGAAGTGTGTACAGTGATACCACATATTTTTGGATTCTGGGTGTAGAAATTGCTGCATGTCATCCTTCTGGTGCCAAGAATTGTGAGGTGGCTTCTAGATTTTTGGAAAATTTTGTGCATCCTTGCCTTGGACCTCCCCTCTCCACATTTGCCATCTCAGTCCAATTGAACATGCCTGGGATAAAGTGCAAAGTGCAGTGTTTTATTAGAACCAATAATGTGGCTGAGGCATTCTCTTTAAATTGTGTGTGCAGATTAACCTTTTGGCGCCGGAATTATTTTTTTAATTTTAGCACACCCTGTATATAAAATGTGAATAATACAGGAACCAAATATGTTAGAATTATGAAACAAACTGCATTTTGAAGAGAAGGAAATGGAGAGTATATACCATGTTTAAAATATTCAGTACATATATTTGTTGAATAAATATATAAAATGAAACTTTAGAGGTTAATGGTACGGTATGACCAGTATAGTTGACATTAGGCATCAAAAGGTTAACTGATGCCACAATATCTTGAACATCCGGAGGTGAGTGTCAGGGCTACTGTCACCCTTCTGAGGACAGTTTAGGAAGCATATAATATAAGGATCGCATGATTTATAATGTTGTAGATAGGACAATAACATCAAGTGCATATGCAGAGGCTTTTGGAGATAAAGAGGATATAATGATGTCATTTCGTTGTACAAAGTCAGTTTCCTCCAATTCTGAGGTAGCTTATCCCAGGGGTTAGTGCTTCAGTGACCAAAATAAATTTAATAGCATTTCAGATAAAAAAAAAAAAAGCAAGTGGCTAAACTGAAAAAATCCATCAGCATCCATGACAGTTGCTTGGTAATTTTAATGCATTATCCATTACTTGAATCATATTTGTGGTCAAGGTCACAGTTATTCTTGTGAGTCAAGTGTAATGCATTTTTTGTGCTTGTCACTTTGCTTTTTAAACAATAATAATAATTTCCATTGATTATTTTGTATGTTACCCTTGTTGATATCCTTGAAAATGACTGTATACTGACATTCTTGAGCGAATCAGTGTAAATGCACTTTATATTCTTGGTTTATGTACAGATCATTTATTGTCATATTAACATAGAAGAGTAAAACTTTAAACTGAAAAGAGATTTTTCTCTTCTCCAAAACATCACAACTGGCTCGGGGGACCCACTCAGTCTCCTCTTCAATTGGCACCAGGCTTCTTTCCCAGGAGTAAAGTGGCTAGAACATGATGTTGACCACTCACCTTCATCTAGTGCTGAGGTTAAGAATGAATTGATCTCTTAGATCTGCTCCCTCTGAATGCCTCCATGGCCTGGACAGGGACACCTTTGCCTCTTACCTCTTATGGTGTAAATGTTTTTTGGGTGGAGTTTATATTAGGTATGGGTAGCCACCATATTTTGGATAGTATGTTTAAAGCTGTAAACCAGGAAATGCTTGGTGGCAATAATTAGCAGGGAATTAGGCAACAGTGGTAGGGGGTGCCAAAGTAGATAAGGTATTTTCCATTTATTGAGTATGCATTGTGTAATAGTTGTAAATGTAACAGAGTGTAGTTATGCCCCTGGATTTCATTGTGGTTCTTAGTGTGTCTTCCCACTGCATTCCTAATCCCTACTTAAAATCCTAGAGCCTCTGAAGAAAGATGAGTAATGTAAGGAGTAGAAGTGATTGTGTTGGTGAAGCTATCTCCAGAGTCAGACAAGGGGTTAAAAGACCCCCATCTCTGAGATGGGTAAAATTTTGGGTTAATACCTTGCAACAAGCTATCCAGAACAACCTAGTTGCGAGACATATGACCCCTCAGTTTTGAAATATGTAAGTGCATTGGTGCAGAAGACATCAAGTCTTACCATAAAGTGAAATTTTTTGTTATCCAGCAGTATAGTTAGGAAATTTGTTGACCCCTTCTGGATTTGCCCACTTCCTTGTTCCATCTGCTTTGTAATTTTTTAATATTTTCAGAAGTCTGTTTCTTTGATTCCAACAAAATGTTGAATCCAGTTGGTTTTATGTGGGTACATGTTCCCTGGATAAGAAGTTCCTGGATACAAAGTTTTGCAAAGTGTGAAGCTTGATTTTTGAAGTCCTATTAAAACTCCCATAAGAACTGTGCTAAAGTTTCCTGCATATAAAGTTCTTGTGTAAAAGGATCTTCCAAAATGGCATATTCATTGTTGAGGTTTTTGTACAAAGATTTCACATTTGATATTTTTAAAAAACTTCACAACCTTAATTTGTCTGTCGGTGGTGAAGCTTGCATGTGGTCTATCGACTGCTTTGTTTTAATTTCTGCAGTTCTTGTTATTCATTTTTTTAACGAACTGAAACGTGTCATAGAGATATTGCACCAGGGCTTGAACTTCAAGTGTAGTTTTGAAGATTCTGTTGCAGTGGGTGGTAATTTGATGTGACTTAATGAGAATGGAAGACCTCTGTAATGAGTACCGGGAGGTGGAGGACACAAGTGAGGCACATGAAGAAAGTGCACCTTTGCCATCAACAGATGACTGTGGTCTCCTATTTTTATGTGGTCCATTATGACTTGTGTATTTTGAATTTTTTTGTTAAAGTAACTGTAACTGTATATCCCAGTTGCACTGGTGCAATAATATATGTTTGTGATCTTCGTAATTGAAATATGATATAATTGCTTGAGATCAAAATACAAAATGGGATCCGACAAATATACATAATGTTTGCATTTCCCATATAAGAAGGTTTCCCTTTGAAGAAGTCCTTGTACCCTAGTCCACAGGAAAACTTCACAGGAAACACTTTTCCGAAATTTTGTCTTCATTATTCTTGTAATATGTGTTCGTGTTGTTTATGGTCCATCTCAGTGTATTTTGCCATTTGTCTTTTGAAGTTCATTTCAGCAGCTGTATGTGAAGTTTGTGTTGTCCAACATTCACTTCAATAGGAAATTGCGAGTGGAGCTGCAGTACTCGAATGATAGCCATCTGGCTTCTTACACCATACAGGGGAAAGAGTTGGCTCTAATGTTTTAGAATGTACTGCCTTTGTCTTTCTCCAAGAATGGAAACAAACTTATCGTATGTGGTGCAAGAGCCGAGAACATGGTCATTTGAACAGCACCTGACATGTACGCCTGAAACTTATAAAGCTAGATTATTATCTGTGTTTGTGCAGTGTGTTCAGAACATTTCATGGCTCAAAAGTTGTTGATAAAACATATTAACTTTTAAGAATTCTGAAATTTTAACAGCTATATCAGTTAGTTTCGCATGCACTTGAGTGTGTTGATGTGTGTGGGTTTTGTTGTATAAATGGGTTTTGTAATGTATGGGTTTGTGTATATGTGTGGGTGTTTTGGTAATATGTGTACTTGTATTTACTGTGTTTTTGTATTGTTTCATTTGTGTATATTTATTCTTATGGTTTTGTTTAATTTTGTAAGTTACATATTTTTATTGTTATATTTATGTATTCTTATTGTTATGTATGTTCTGTTCTGTATATTCTGTTTTCATCATGCCATCCGGCACTCTTTGGCTACCCTGACTGAGGTTTTTCCTTGTTTTCTCCTCAATTGTAAGGCAAATGCCAGGGTATAACTCGCATAGATGGGGCATGGCCCGCACTCTTCCCAAATTAATCTGTTTGATTAGGAAAGATATTTTCATGTGTATATCAGACTGATAGTTTTGTAATATTTGACTTCATTTATGGCGCTTTATATTGCTTGTTTACATGTTTTTTTTTCTTCATGAATCCTGCTATATCAAGTGCCTGTGGCTGTCCAACAATGGATGCCAGTCTTTATGGTAGTCAGCTTTGTCCCCTTTTATGTCATAAACTCTCATGGCAGGCTGGAGACAGAAATATCCATATTGGGACATGACTGCCCCACACTTGGTCTCAGAATTTTAATTGTCTTGCATGTTTTGTCTGATTTACAGCTGCCTTGGATTACTTGTTGTCTCATTTGAAGCGGAATTTCAGTGTAAAAGATTTTGAAAGTGCATGTGGAGTTGGTATTACTGTGAGTCCAGAGGAAATTGAACATGTTGTGGAAAACTTAATAAAGAAACACAGAGATGAATTAATGGATAAGAGGTATAATGAGAACACTACTTTAGGTCTGTTATATGTGTGCTAAGTTGTCTGCATTTAAGATTTTCGGAATTCAGTGTTCACATGCATTGCAGTCTGTGGAACATTAAATGTGAACGTCACATTAAATGGAGGATAATGAAACATTCTCTGCCTTTGTCACAGTAACATTTCACAAACTTCAGACGTGTATGATATAAATTAAGATCTCCAAAAATTTGTGCAGTGTAAGGTGCTCTTGTACTTCAAGTTTGATTTCTTGTGATCACAGCCCAAGTGTAAGAGTTTTAAGTTTCTGTTTCAATACAGAGCAAGAATATAAGGGTGTTCTCCACTGGAGTACACACAGATTTCTGAATGTTCTTGCCTTGATGTTCATTTATTGCACGTACATGGGTATCACTGCATTGCAGACATTACATTGTACAGAGAAAGAATTTGTTTTGCTGGTATTTTTATAAATGTGTAAAGTTCACTCTGTAACATGCCAAGCAGGCACTGAGGGTGAGGTCTTTTCTGCATAGGTGTGATTAAGAGAAATCTCTTGCCCTCACCATGGTTCAAACCCTGAACCTACTATTCCATAGAGAGCCAGTATGCCAACTGTGCTATCCCAGCCCCCTCATTGATATGTATAGAATTGAAAACTATTTATACCAAAATTTATAGGTCTTGATATGATCTTTGTCTTAGGTTATGTGTATTTTTAATGAGCTGTTTCTAGACTGTTGAGTTGGGCTTTGTGTGATGTAGAGTTAATGTTAGACTGATACAGACCGGAATTAATTTTACCTTCATCTTTTAGTTATACTGCCAGTGTGGAATTTAACTTGTATTTGTTTGGCTTTTAAAGTAATTTAGGAGATCAACCATACCAACAGATGTGTAGACACAACCCCTCGTGCAAAGAATATATGAAGTTTGTATATTTAAATATATAAAATTGTGTCATGCAACAGTAGTAGGTTGAGGGTTTGATTTTTGTAATAGACATTTTTATTCTCAGGTACCGGTTTAATGTGGGACTTATCATGCAGGAAGTTCGGCAGGAGCTGAAATGGGCTGACGGGAAAGAAATTAAACATGAAGTGGATTTGCAGGTGTTGGATTTACTAGGCCCAAAAACTGAGGCTGACTTCTCACCCCAGATAAAACAAATAAAAAAGCTTAAAACTGACAAGCCTAATCAGGAATCAAGAGGCTCAAAAAATGATGTTGAGCCTATTACTGAGAATGATGGTGAGTGATACATAGTCCTGGTTTTGGTATCTAGTTAGAATTGGATGGTTTGTGTCAGACTTGTGTTAAAGTGATAAGTTTTTGTTTGATATTTAGAGAATATGTGTGTTGGGTTGGTAAATTGTCTTATGGGAGTGAGGAAAAGGTTGTTATTAGTACAAGAGTAGATGTCAGCCCATGCATAATACCAGATATGTTAACAGTTTTGACGTATTGAATGAAGAAATGCAGTGAAACCTTAGTGATAACTTGGAGGAAACCCAACACCATGGTTGAGTCTGTGGCACTGGTGGTGAATGCCACAGATGCCAGCTGGATTGCTTCCTTGCTTGTCCAAACCTTCCATTGTCAGAATGTTAGGGTGCTGCCCTATCACGCAATGGGGAAACAGTAGTTCACAGTCAGGAACAAGGCAGAACAGTGCCAAGATGCAATGCAGTTCACCATTTGTGTACTTATGTAAGACATGGTAGTTTGCTAATAATGTGTATGTTTACCATAACACCACACTCTCATGCTACATGTTTGGGGCATCCCATATATCTGGGCTGTGATGATTGAAGTTTTTGTGCTTTGTTATTAGTCATGCCAGTCTTTGCTGGGATAGCTGAGATTTGGCCACATCTGCTTTGACATCCTTTCCATTCATTGTTAGTTAATTCACACAGAACTATTTAGTGTGAGCCAGGGGTACACAAATCCCAGGTGCCAGGTCACTGTGGCAACTAAATGTTGTACAGTAGTGCCTAGTATTTGAGGAACCTCAGTGTGGAACTTGTTTCATGTCACCTTCATGATGCCTAGAATTCTGAAGTGGCTGCTAGATTTCTGGAAAATATGTGCACCCCTGGTCTGAGCTATTGACCACCACCATGGAACATGTGCCTTGAGAAATTAATAGTTGTACAAGTAGTCAAGTCATTCCCTCCTTTTACTGAACCCAAAGGTTCATTACCTGTTACAGGCACACACCACTCATCCCTATCTGAGCCTTTTGGATTCAGGAATTAACCTCCCATCCTGTTTCTGTAAGATCAATTTTAATCTTATTCTCCTGTCTCTGCCTGGGTATGCAAAGTACTGTTACTTCCTTTTCTGTGCTCCTGGCAGCATTATGTACTTAACCATAAATACATAAACTGTATAAGTTGAAAATAGACAGTCCTTCCATGGAACAGCATAATATTTCTGTTGTTTCTCAGTTATGTATGCTTCATATGTAACTGCACTTATCTTTGCATGTAAATGTATTCAGGTAGCAGTGTTTTATGTACAGGAAATGATTTTCATGAATTTACCATAGGTGAAGTATGTTAAAAGTAATTTTTGGTGTAGTGTTGACTATGTTTTTGTACATTTGTTAAAAATTTCATGTACATTCCCCAGCAAAGGCAACAACTCCACTACTTTGTAGCCCATTTAGGAAAAAGGGAACACAATGAATTAACTGCGTGGAGCGTAATTCTTGGGAAGCTCATTTAAACAAGTTCTGGGTTTTATGGAGCCCAGAGGTTTTGGATAATATGTTTATAAGAGCGGGCCACTGGACCTTATAATGAGCAAAATTAATCTAGTCCATTTTAAAACTGTCTTTTGTATAATAACTTTTATCCTCAGTTGGAACATGCCAATTCAGAGCAAGAAGCCCCTTCTAGCTTCTTCTTAGTTAATATATATATATATATATGATATCCTTTCACTGACACCCCCTTAATTGATGACATGATTCCTTGATGTATTAGAGAGTCTGACTGAAAGTAATGCTTAGCATTCCCTGTTGAATATAAAAATGTTTGTTTGTTGATTCAGAACCACATTTGTCCAAACTGTCCTTTTGTACTTCAGTTATATATTTTAAGCACACTCTTTTAAACATGCAGAACTGAAATTTGGTTTTTGAACTATATTGATCAAAATTAAGCTTTTTGGTTTTTTTAATATTTCCATATCTGACTTTGCATTTTAGAGATAAAAGAGTAGTAATAAAATATAAAATCACTGTGTATAATTCTGCTTTCAGGTGAAATTTCCCTTGCTGCTACCTCCATAAGTGAAGTTATGAGAACCAAAGTTAATTTTCATAAGCCAGGTGAGAATTATAAAACAGATGGCTATGTGGTAACTCCAAAGACCATGCAGCTCTTGCAGGAGCACTTGCAACTAACAGGAAGACAGGTAACTTCACAAGCATGCTTACTCAGCATTGTCACATCAGCAGCCTTTTTTTATGTTTGAAGGTGCTGGATTCTTCATTAAAAGAACAGGTTACTTATGTTGCGGTTTATTTAGATGAGCATCTTTTGGCACATAGAATATGCTTGATTCTAATGTGACAGCTAAAATCACATGAGCAGATTGTTATAAATAAGAAGTGTTAGGTTATGAGATTTGAGGCTGTCACAGAAATCTGGTTGAGGATTTGAGTCATCTGGGATGTGACACTGTATTGTTGGGTAAGTGGTTCCTGCTGTTCCAAAGGAACGTAGAGATGCCCTCTGATAGTTACATTCTGGAAAGTCCTGCAGAAGTCAGAATTGAGTATATTATGTTCAACTATATATGTATACACAAGGGAGCCCAGACAAAATCCAAATTCCAACACACTGGAATGTGATCAGTTCCAACATGAACACCTTGTTGCCTTTGTTATTATTCTGCCGCTTCTCGCTGTTCTTTAATTCCCACAAGGACAAATTTAGTATGTATTTAAAAATGTTATTTCATTTTTTTTTTAATTTTTGTTTTCCAAATTCCATTAATCTGAAATTGCGTAACTTTATATTGCATAAAGTTAGGATATATCTGTAGTGCCCTCACATTCAATCTTATTGGAGTGCGTAAAATCTGAAGATGAAGGCACTGTATCCCTTTGAAATGATGGGAAACACTCACCCAGTGACATTACATTGTGGCCCAGTAGGCCTAAATTCTCAAGTGATAGATTCTTCATTATCCTTTTGCTGCATCCAGAAGTAGCAGGATATATTAAAATAAACTGTTGCCACCCAAACATAAGACCTCAACCTGCAACCAATTTCTTGCACCCTTTTTACATGCAAGGTTTATATATATATATATATATATATATATATATATATTCAGATCATTTTCATATGTCAGCCTCACACTAGAGTGTAATTGAAGGCTCACATCATCATTGGGTTGAGTCAAGTTTTTTAGGCAGCTATAGCCAGCATCTGAAGACTAAAAATCCAGGATGCTAGCAATTTAAGTCAACATAATCTGATGCAGCATAGACCATAATTTTCATTAGCACAAGTACAAGTCATCGAAGCTGTTTTGTGCACATAACATGCTCAGTCTGTATGAAGGTGCATTTAACTCTTTGCAGTGGGATGAGATGTGATTGTAGTGCATGCTTTTCTCAATACAGGTAAGAACAAGATTTCCACCAGAACCAAATGGAATTTTACATATTGGCCATGCTAAAGCTATAAATATCAACTTTGGATATGCTGCAGCACATGATGGCATCTGCTTCCTGAGATATGATGATACCAACCCAGAGAAAGAGGAGGAAAAGTTTTTTGTGGGCATCAAGGACATGGTAGAGTGGCTTGGTGGGTATAGAAGGATGAAATTCATGTTATCTTGTTGACTTATGGAGCACCCAGTGGCACAGTTGGTTTAGGCACTGTGCTACAAGCAGAATTTTTCATTGACATAATCCATCCAGCCGCACTATGGCCCTTGGGTCAATTCAGCCTCTAGAAATGAGTAGCAGAAATATTTCTGGGGGTGTGTGTGTGTAAAGGCGGCAGGTCTGAGGGCTGACGACCTTGCCACTGTCATGTGCTGATTGTCTTGAAATCTGGGAGCCTAAACCTCTTGAAAGCCCTTGGGCCTGTAATAGGCCTGTAGAGGGATTGTGTTACCTTTACCTTTACCTTTACCTGTTTGACTTACAGAGTCAGCAGGTTCACAGGGCATTACAAACTTGGGAGACTGCTCCAGCCTTTATGATTTCTAAAGACATATATTATTAACTTTAGTACAAGAAGAGTGTCGATTATTGCTGTCAAACTGCAGTTTAAGTCTGTAATGTCTTGGTGTTCATATCAAGATTAGGGAAAGTATGTTACTTGTTTAAAAGATATGAAAAGGAGAGAATACTTTTGGTCATACAGATATGTATGCAGACATGGTAAAACCACAAGTGAAATGTGGGAAGTGATGTTGGTATTAATGTGTTTGTATGTATGTCTAGGTTACAAGCCACATGAAATCACACATTCATCAGATTACTTTGATCAGCTGTATGAATGGGCTGTGTTGTTGATCAAGAAAGGTCTTGCATATGTGTGCCACCAAAAGCAGGAGGAAATCAAGGGTTTCAATCCTCCTCCATCTCCTTGGAGAGAGCGTCCAGTGGAAGAAAGTCTTCGTCTTTTTGAGGTAAGTGTGTTCTTGGGTGAAATGTTAATACTGTTACCTTGAAAATGTCATGTGTGAAGTAACATTCATCACATGTTGTAATAAGTGTGTTGTATAAATTGTGTTCCTGGTTAAATAAAAACCTATTTGTTAGATTTGAAGATGAAATATGGGATCAGATAGATGATTGTGAATTCCCCATTGTGTTCATTTTATGCATCTTTGAGAATAATGCGTAATCTGTCATACTGAGTTTTTGCCAAAGGACTTCTTCCAATCTGGTCTAAATTATTAAATATCTGTTACCTCTTGTAGGAGAAAATTTGTTATATGACATTAAATTGAAGGTAAAGTTATCTTTCATTATACAGAATTGTCTGTGGTCATCCTATGCATTTTTCCTGTATGATGCCAGTCAATGTTGATTACCAGTTTTTATGGCTACAAGTGTTGTATTGATGGTCACCTGCCTTTTTTCATAAACTTTTAGGCTAGGTGTATGCTCCTGGGACTGAAGTGCCCATAGATATCTTGAGCATGCATTATTTTGAAGGTGTTGTGTGTCTGTAATAATGTGTTTCCCACTACAGACAGTGTCACTGGACACTAGTTCTGAATATGACCATGAGGGACAAATAAAATTTAAAAAAAAAGTAGTTGTTCCCTTATATGCCATGAGGTTGTGCAGGGGGAATGGGTGTATGGCTGCACTCATTCTTAATCTTGGCACTAGATGGAGGTGGGTGGTCAGCCTGACTCCCCGACCATTTCACCCATGGGGTGCGAGACATTACACCCATTGAATAGGAGGCTGGGTGGGTCTGGATAGTTTACAAAAGAGCTAAACCTCTTGCTCCTGTCAGGATTTGAACTGTTGAACATCCAGCCCATAGCCTAGTCACTATACAGACTGCTCTATCTCAGCTTCTCTGTAAGGGAGGACTAAAAGTAAAATCTAATATAGCTTGCCAGCCTTCTTTGGGAACAAATTTTATTTCATTGGACATTGCTTTGTCATGCTAATAAACACTTAAAATGTTCATGCAATCTAGTGTCACCCCTTGGTAGTGCCATTATAAGTTAGTGCTGGTGACAGCATGACCATTTAGCATTGCATGTACATGCACATGAATGAAATTAACTGTGAAAGAAGGGTCTGTATTCAGGTTTTGTGTTTCCTTTGGGGCAGATGTTACAGAAATGTTCCATTTAATGCAGTAAGTGTATTGCAAGGAAGGCATAACACATGTTAGTGAAGTATGTTCTCTGTTTTTATAACACTTTTTAAAGAGAAGGGACTTGTAATGGATGAGCATCAATCACAATGACGTACAGGCCTTGAATTGAAAAAGCTGAAGTTATTGTGCAAGGAATTGTTACAGAACTTTTTTTAATCTTGCTGGTATCTGCTGTTATTTTGCAAGGAAAACATTACAGAGCTGTCTCTAATCTTGCTGGTATATTATCAGTTTCACTTGGTTAGGCAGGTGCAGTCTTGCATACTGGCTTGGTGATCAATTGTGTTCAGTGCCGTAGGGTTCATAGGGTATTGGTGCTTGATCAGATAGTACTGAGTCACCCTGTTGGGAACTTACAGGCTGTAATGAAGAGTTTGGCTGTACATATTTGTATAACATTGTTATGTGTGAATTATGAGTGTTTTATTACAGTCTATCAAACAACAAAGCAGCCATTAGAAAGGTTCATGTAATGTGACCTCCAAAAAAAAGTGACACAAATAAAAGTGCTAGAAAGGTGTTGATGATATTACTTGGTTTTATAGGCATCCTGTACCTACTTGCAATACCCTAGCACTCTACCATCTGTAGACTGTCCTATGCAAACATCGTGCACCTGAAATAATGGAGGCAAAATTAAATGTGTTAAAAGGGAATGGTTTTTGGGCCACATGTTCAGTCATGAGGTTAGTGTGTTGCATTCCAAGCTGGTTACTGTGAAAATTAATTGAAGACACATTGCTATGCATACACTTATCTCATTCCTTTCTGAACATCCCTTATAAGGTGGATCTTGGAGATACATTGCATGAAGGTGTTGACTGTATTCAGCTAGCTCAGAGTAGGATAATATGAGGGTTTTTGTTTAATGTGGTGATGAACATTTAGGTTCCATAGAAGCAGGGAATTATTGACCCCTTCAGGAATGGTCTGCTGTCCAAGGAAGACTGTACCTTGGAGTTATCTGGAAGGATACAACTGCCAGTTGTTTACACTGATCTGTTTTTATCCACAATGACAAATCCTGGAAGTTCTTTTCTTATTTGTAGGACATGAAGAATGGTAAAATTGAAGAAGGAGAAGCAACACTGAGGATGAAGATTACTTTAGAGGAGGGCAAACAAGACCCTGTAGCATATAGGATAAAATTTTTTCCACATCATCGTACTGGAGACAAGTGGTGTATTTATCCCACATATGACTACACCCATTGCCTATGTGACTCCATTGAACATATTACACATTCTTTGTGCACCAAAGAGTTTCAGAGCAGGTACTACTCAGTTATTGTAAATTGACCTCTGCAGATCGTTTTATGCTTGACAGGATTAGAGAATCAGTGAGCAAGGTGGGTTCTGTGTATGATGCTTATTTTCTATCATTGTGTCTTTTTGTTGTTGATGGGAGGCCCCCAGTCTTAATTGTGAATTCAGAGGCTGCTTATTCAAAGTTTCTCTGGTTGTCTTCATTCCTTCCAACAGGTGCTGAAATTGTACCTTGATATGGGCCATTGCTGTGTACTTCTACATGCTTTGCAATTCATCTTTAATACTTCTTCCACTTAATGCTGTATAATCTATACAGCTGAGAAACCATTTTTTGATAAACTAAATAATAGACCATCTTATCTCCATTAGCTCTAACAACATAGTTTGCACCATGGTTGTAACGGAAGCCTCTTATTTTCTACCAAATGTTGCCATTATGTATGTAGCATGCCCGCTTTGTGTTAATCTGTAAAGTATGTTGCACAACCCTTCCGCTTTCCTGATGAGTCTGCAGTATTGTGTGTGCAGTTGTCACACTTGCTGTTGCATTTGATACCAGTTACACAGTCAGCCAGAGCGTGCATGGTTGCGGTCTGTTTGTTAGGAATGTGTTGCTTGAGAATAACTGTCCCTGTGAAGAGCACAGTGTCATCTTCTGCAGATATATGTCTAGCTGGATTGTAAAATTAGCATTGGCATTATTCAGTTTATCAAAGACAGAATCTAAAGTCTATCACAGTTCTTGTATGATGGTTCATATTGTCACAAAAATGTACAAATCTCAGTGTATGAAAATATTGCTCATGTTTCCATCGTGCTACTGTAAAATGTGGTATAGAAACGTTTTTGTTTGGACCAGTAATATTTATGTGTGGCAGTGGCATGGTATCTCACTTGTATTATTGTAGCCAAAAAAGAGATCTCCTGGTAAGTTATGTCAGAAAGTTGATAGCCCCTCGTGTTACATTATTGGTTGCAGTGTTTATTAGTTCCAGCTGCTATTATATAACTTCTGTGAAGAAGAAGGAAGAGGAGATAATTGCCATAAAATCATTATTCACTTGGCCTATCTCTCATATTTTTATTTTGCTGAGGCTTCCAGTAAAAGACTAAACACCTGCAGAACCCCAGGGTGTGGTCTTAATCAATCTTTACCTTTTCTTCTGCTTGCTATTAGTTTTTCCAAATGAAGCCTGTTTTCATTGACAGTTGAAACTGAAAGGCAATTCCTGAATCAGTTTTCCCTCAGTATAATGCAATTTGTAGGTCAGTATCAGTGTGACATTTTCAGCCTGACAGGTGCATATCAGATTTGCCTGTAGTCATTTATGGATTTTGTGTTTGAAATTTAGACAGGCACATATAACCTCAGATGCTGATGTACTTCTAAATCTACTTATACAAGGTTTGTTCAAAAAGCATCTGGGCTGACCACAGTACATGAAGTAGATAAGGCTTATAGGGTTTTAACCCTAATTGTCTTCAGCATAGCTCCCTTTCGCAGCTACACACTTCGCCCAACGTTTCTGCCAGTGTTGGAAACATTTTGCAAACTCCTCTTTCAGGATGTCTAGTAGTGTCTTCGTCGAATTTCGTTTGATGTCCTCCATTGCCTCAAATCGGTGTCCTTTCAGAACTATCTTAAGCCTTGAGAATAGGAAAAAGTCACACGGTGCGAGATCTGGTGAGTATGGTGGCTGCTGCAACTGAGCGGTGCCGTGTTTGGCCAAAAACTGCTGCACAAGTTGTGGAGTGTGTACGGGCGCATTGTCATGGTGCAGGATCCAGTTGCCATCTCGCCATTTTTCTGGTCGTTTTCGGCGAACCGATTCACACAGGAATTCCTTGCTAATTGTTTGCCCGTCAGGAGCGTACTCATGGTGTACGATACCCTCAGAATCAGAAAACACCAGTAACATGACCTTTGTTTTCCTTCACACCTGGCAGGGCGCCAGGTGCGAAGCGGAGACGTGGGACCCTTCCACTGTAACAATTGCTGTTTTGTCTCCAGGTTGTACCCGTAGACCCAGGACTCGTCACCTGTCACACTGTTCTCAAGAAACTGCATGTCATCACATGAACGCTCAAACAAATCACAGGCGATTGTCTGACGTTGCTAACGTTGGTCATCTGTTAGCAAACGCGGCACAAACTTCGCGCACACACGCTTCATGTGCAGATCATCGGGTAAAATTGCATCGCATGAGCCCACGGAGATCCCACAGTCATCCACTATCTCCAGTACTGTCAGTCTCCTGTTATTGTGAACGATTGTTCTAACTTTGGCAATCATTTCCTCGTTTCTCGATGTTGATTGTCGTCCCAAGCAGGAATCGCTTTCATCGGAGGTTCTACCCTCTTTAAATCGACGGAACGAGTCAAACACTTGTGTACGACCCATTGCATCTTCACCATATGCTTGCTGCAATAATTGATACATTTCCGTTGCAGTTTTTATGATTTTAAAACAAAACTTGATGCAGATGCGTTGTTTGGTACTTTCACGCATCGTAAAAATTTGCTATGACATAAACGCATGTGTTACTTCCGCGACCTACTACAGCCAACTGAGCAAACGCAGCCACGTGCAACTTGTGTCATGAGTTGCTAAGACATGTACGAACATGTCAAGACTGGTTACAAACACATCCCACCCAGTGAACAACCACTACAATTCCAATCCAGATACTATTTGATCAAACCTCGTATGTTCAGAACTTCCGAATTTCTGTCTGCCCTTCCCACCCCACAAAATCCCAAATTACTGACACGTGGGGATACTTTTTGTTTTCATCATTTGACTCATTCAGATAGCTGCTGTTTCAAGAGTTGAGGTCACAAATGACCATGAACATTGTATTGACAGTACAGTTTCACTAATAGGACATCTGAAACCTAATGCTTGCAGGCAAAGAGTAACTGTATTGGTGTCACCTTATAAATAACTCATATCAGGACAGTATAGATGCACTAAGGCCACTGGAGAAAATTACAGTATTGTACCTGCTGTAGGATGGCTCAAAATAGAGGGATTTCTGACAAGCTGTATTGTGGGTTCACCATTACAGCAGTGCTTATACAGCCAGTAAAGCTTAATTTAGGTCATTTTTGTCTGTAGATATATTTACCTTCCTATAATTGTATTGAAGGGTTGACAGAAGTGTTA
>Ga0131853_10006669_pt1 | contig 20845 bp, 9 predicted proteins | sample TergutLab28metaG_FD_92764 | JGI IMG/M metagenome (GOLD analysis project Ga0131853, IMG submission 92764) | Labiotermes labralis P1 segment gut microbial communities from Petit-Saut dam, French Guiana - Lab288 P1 (version 2) (version 2) | ecosystem: Host-associated > Arthropoda: Insects >...
AGGATCTTACGACTATTCTGTTGAATTACCACATTGGTCGTGTGTTCTTGGTTCGATGTGTGTTGGTGTTTCGGTGTGGTTGGGTTGGAGTGGTATCCGTGTTACAGGCTTCAGCCTGTAACACCGAATCTCCAACACACATCGAACCAAGAACACACGACCAATGTGGTAATTCAACAGAATATTCGCAAGCTCCTGATAATGGATATATTAATGTCCGAAACATGTTGAGCATATAAGAAGTGAAATAAAAATTGCAAGTGACATCAAGTTGGTCTTTTGTTTTCATACATTCCACTGTAGGTATGTTACGGACACGAAGCGTATCAAACATTTTACTGAAATAAATTACGTTTTCAGAAAATAAATTTCATTTTGTTAGATCTGTTTAACAGGAAATGAACGATACGCCTTTTTCGTAATAAGCATGTATGACTCGAATGACCATGAGCTACTTTTAACCCTTTGGCGCCGGAATTATTTTTTTAAATTTAAGCACACCCTGTATATAAAATGTGAATAATACGGGAACCAAATATGTTAGATTTATGAATCAAACTGCATTTTGAAGAAAAAAAACGGAGAATACATACCATGTTTAAAATATTCAGTACCTAGATTTGTTGAATAAATATATAAAATGCAACTTTAGAGGTTAGCGGTGCGGTACGACCACTATAGTTGACATTAGGCGTCAAAAGGTTAATATATGTCACGTGGGTCAGTACTGTTTAAAATTGTACACGAAAGGTCTAACAACATAACTAAAACTTTAACCTAAGTTTTAAGGCGTTATAGTGGGCCGGGTAGCTCAGTCGGTACAGCGACTGAGCTACGGGCTGGACGGTCTGGGATCGAATCCCGGTGGGGGCGAGATTTTCCGCCCGTGCAGACCGGCCCTGGGGCCCACCAAGCCTCCTGTAAAATGGGTACCAGGTCTTTCCCAGGGTTAAAGTGCGGCCAGGGAGTGCTGCTGACCACTTACCCCCTTCTAGTGCCGCGGTCATGGAAGAGTAGAGCTATACCTCTACCCACCCTCTGGGCCACACCGGGCCTGTAACGGGATCACTTTATCTTATACCTTTTAAGGCATTGTAAGAAAGTCATTCGTAGGAAACGTAATAGTTCCTGAGCTAGACGAACAATTATCAGCACGTTGTGACATCCAAAAGCTTACCGACCAATTCACTTTTCGCTGTCCTGAGCCCCTGAATCCATCCCGGGTCGTCCCATCGAAACGGGTACTGTAACACTGTATAATAGCGGCAGATGTGAAAATGTAGATTCGTCTTCTTTATTATGAAAAAACTGTACATTGCAGAGCGAATATCACGGCTTTCCTCTCTGCCTCTGTCTGTAATGTTATTCCTACAGACAAAGTTTAATCACATTCCAGCTGATGTTAGGGTACAGTGGCTAGAAGGAGACACTCAGCGTCAGGATGCTGGACATTCCTGAACCGCTTTCAGTAATGTGGGAGAGAAGCATCTCAGTTGTTTGGATGACGATGGCGACGCCGCCTCCACGCCACGCTCTTGGAAAGTTGTTCTGTTCGCTCCGTAGAATTCTAATCTCATTTCACAACCTAACTCAAAACCTCTCCACCAACTAAACCCACCCACCCCACAGCAGACACAAGTGAGTTTACTCTTTCTCGCCTGTCTCTTTTTTTACATCTTCTCAAACCCCTTTTCCAGACTTATTCTTTTTTTTTTTATTTCCAAATAACTAAGCCGTGATTTTGTATACGTGCACCTGCAGTGTTTTGTTTATACTACACGCAGCACACAAATGTCGGTGAAGTTGCTACGCCAGCTGTTGCTGTGTATAAAGCATGGATGTCAGCGCTAATATTCTTGAACCGTCTGGATGTCTACACAAGTGAAAAGGTAAAGGCAAAGCAGTCCCGTTACAGACCTGGACAGACCCAGAGGATTCCAGGAAGTTAAGGTTCCCAGATTACATGACAACGGCACAGGATGGTGTTAAGGTTGTCAGCTGTACGCACCGGCCGCCTTTACCCCCAAGAAATGCTCCTGTTACTCATTTCTATTAGAGACTGAGTCGACCCCGGGACCATAGTGCGATCGGAAGGATTATGTCAAAGAAAAATTTCAATGACACTATCTGGAATCGAACCAGCGGCCTTTCCGATTTGTAGCACAGCACCTTAACCACTGTGCCATCGCGGTCCCCCATGTATGCACATGTGGTATCTGGCAATTTAGGATAACTGGTAACATTCTTCTATATATATCATATAACCAAACTCTCCTTCTATCTGTTAATAACAGTTAAAACAAAAATCATACATAAATGCTCTTTCAAAGCATATGTTATGTAACGTCCACCAGGATATTATAAAAATTCTAGGTTTGTGTCCATAGTGGTTTCTGTGCCTTTAGAACTACTTGCATTTAAATGCATTATAAACACTAAGGGCTTCATCCTTCTGCCACTCACAGCCCAACTGACAGCGTTCTGTCAGGCTAGCATCACGCGATGCTCTCATCATTTCAACCGTATTTATCAAAAGACTTGTTCTAATGTGCGGTTTTTCCCTCAAAAATTCTTTACAAAATTCAATATATCACCACCGTGTGCTACATACATAGCATAATTCTTATAAGTTACTTATCAGTTATACGTACAAACATAATTACATAATGTTAGGAGTACTACAGTATGATGGAACTTTGAAATGAGCTGTAAAGAAACTTGAGTAACTGGAGGAGAAACTTCAAGTATTAAAAAGTTAAATAAGGAAAATGACCTAATGAAATCACATTGAAAAATGTCATGTTCTTGAGTTATCAGTACGTACCAGCAATTTGAAAATAACGGCATTACAAGTGACGGCACAGCAAGTTGACAGGAGTAGTGCTACTTTATGTCTAAACGTTTGTTTCAAAGAAATAAATGAAACTCATTATCTTTACATTCCCTGAATCACTACAAAACAGCACGCAGTAAGACAAAGTAGACAGTGATAAAACGTAGGTAGATAACAGCTGTTAAATACGGATGTATAAGCTATTTTAATTTCCGTCATGACATTTTTGGTGATAATGCCGAACATATGTGTACATTCTTCATGTTTGCACCGTGCATCAGTGATAATTAAACACATTATTATCCAACTAATGCACAATATATAGTGTGTAGATACAATTAAACTTATGAAAATGTTTAAAAAGTGCTTCAACATGTTTCGGATCACAGAGGATCCATCGTCAGGGAGTCTTGTACAGTGCTTGGCTAAAAATTACGAGAATGGTTCTATCGTGTCTGTTGCCATGGACAAGGTCGGTGTTATGGCAGCATATACTGACCCGTTGTGCGTGTGTGTAGTTCACTGTATATGAAGGCACCGACCTTGTCCATGTCAACAGACACGATAGAATTATTTTTGTAATTTTTAACCAAGCACTGTACAAGACTCCCTGATGATGGATTCTCTGTGATCCGAAACATGTTAAAGCACTTTTAAATATTTTATGATTTTTAATTGTATCTACATATTATATACTGTGCATTAATTGGGTAATAAAGTGTTTAATATGTGTACTTTGTTACACATATATGCCTATATTCACTGGAATTAACTTGTACCATTTCATAAGCAGAGTGATTTCAGTAAAAAATTTTAATCGATGAATTCATCTCCTTAGAACGTTAGTGTGGAACAACTAACAAGTGCGGTTGGAGTGGGAGGAAGGAAAAAGGAGACAGAATGTGAGTAACTCCCGAAAATGAAAAGAGAGATATTCAAATGTGTTTCGTAAAAAAGATTGCATGCAGTGACTCGTATGTGTCATTGTGTGTGTGTGTGTGTGTGTGTGTGTGCATGAATGAATTTTGTGCCTTTATGTACACTATGTATGAATGTTTTTACCTATGTACACATGTTCTTGTGGGCACGTGCGAATGTGTTCATGAAGGGAGTGTTGCTTCGCTTGCATAGAAAAATGCAGCCCTATGGACTAACTTTAAGTCTTTCTTTCTTCCTGGTCTGACCTCTTCTACCTATTCATGGTAGTTGTAGAGAGTTATTGTTGTACCTGATCTCACACAGTGACACACACACACACACACTCGGTAAGACTCCACGGGAAGAATGATTGGCTCGTCGCAAAGACATCTACCTGTACAGTACACAACATTCGCAAGAGCCCGCCCTCTATGTCCCCGGTGGGATTCGAACACGCACTCCGAACAAGCGAGCGACCGCAGACCCACGCGACTTTAAATCTGTTCCTGTTAAAATACTTCGCGTGATTTTCGACTATATGACACTGATAACTTGGCTACATACCGGCCGTTTTCGACGGCTTGAGCGTGTAATCGTGCAGACAAAAATCAACTTGATGCACAACTTATTCTTAGTATATTTCGTCAACCTCTACATGTTTCGAGCGTATCTAGGCCCATCATCAGGAGGTACCACCGTACGTATACAACAATTGGTACTTATTATTCTTTTTAGATGACTATGTGTTGTCCTGGTTGGATTGGAGCTACAATCCAATCAGGACATTCATCCAAAAAGAGTAATAAATACCAATTGTTGTATATATATACATTGGTAGAGTCCAGTTGAAATGTGATGGTACACGGTGACGCACGGGAGAGGAGATGATGGGGAAACTGGCGAATGGATTGGGTTACCAATACCCTTCACACTACCTCGTAACATGGTGTATCCAGCACTACTACCGCTGATGCGCACACCTCGGCTGCCAGTAGTCGACTGAACTGACACCCCCGCTGATTTAAATGGACTCGTCCGTTTCGCACGAAAGGCGAATTCTGGTTTCTGCACGTGTGCCATCACATTTCAAACGCAGTCTACCTCCTGATGATGGGCGTAGAAGCGCCCGAAGCGTTTTGAGGTTGGCGAAATGTACCAAGAATAAGTTGTGCATCAAGTTGGTTTGTCTCCGCGCGATTATATCGAGATGCACGGTCAACAAACCATAAAATTTGTAACGTACTAGTTGGTTTCATTTCCTGAAGGATAATTTCAAATTTGAGTGAACACTGACCGTTACATGTATTTCGACACGGAATGAAGGTTGTATTGGTTTTTATTAATGCTCGCTGTAAACCGTAGAAAAGAGACAGATATGGAGTTTAACACAGTTAAAATTTTGGTAAAGCAGAAATATTCATAGTCTGTCTTCGTTTTAACTGCACTGGAGGAACAAAGCGATCCGTCTAGAACATTATAATTTCATAATTGGAGTAATCGATAAAGGATAGAAAGAGGATCAAGAGACAAAGATAATAGAGAGTAATAAAAGCTGAAACTTATATAAGAAATTCCATCTTATTACTCGGGAAAACGGAATCCCCACTGACATTAAACTTTTTATTATGTATGATTATATGAATACACTCGTAAATGTATGATTCATGTCAGGAATTTGTATCAGCTTAATTACTTACTCCGAAAATTGACAGTTATTTTAAAAGTTACTCAAAACTGTGTGTGTGTGCCATCTATCAATTTCTTTGTTTCCCATTTTGTGAATGTTGCAGTTGATAATTGGAGAATTGTAAATGTTGTCATTTCCTTGTCTTGTTAACGTCATCTTCAAAATTGTACATATTGGCACAAGTAAAAAGGTAAAGCAGTCCCGTTACGGGCCCGGAGGGACCCATTGGGTTCCAGGAAGTTAATTTTCCCAGATTTCGTGACAACGACACAGGATGGTGGTAAGGTTGTCGGCCTTACGCACCGGCCGCCTTTACCCCAAGGAAATGTTCCTGGTACTCATTACTGTTAGAGGCTGAGTCGACCCCAAGGCCACAGTGCGATCGGAAGGATTTTTATGTCAATGAAATATCCAGTGGCACTAGCTGGGATCGAACCAACGGCCACCTTAACCAATATTGGCACAAGTACGTTCAGAATTCAAGCAGACATGGGCCTAATCTGTATAAGCATTTGTGCGACATGAAAAAATATTCCACCGAAGCAATATAGAGATTTTTTTTCTTCTTAAGCTATAGTAAAAAAAAATGGACCCGAATCTAGGTATCTGTAAGAACCTAGAATAGATTATGTTTATTTTCTTACTGCACTCAGGAACTTCTACAGCTGAATGAGTTACTTTTTCTCGGATGACGTAAGGGCTGTCATCTGACAAATGTTACCGGATGTGTGGTCGTCTGTGTGCAACAGTCTTATATCGCCTTATTTTATGTGAGAAAAATACAGGAAATTGCATTTAGAGAGTGACCTTCCTTTGGACTCTTAGTGCACTACGACACGAATGTGTAGCGTTCTGCCATGACGATCTGTAGCAGGTATTTACAGTATACAGTTACCGGCCCTTACTTTCTGAAAGATTTTCGTGTTTAATTGTCAAGTACGTACATTTCAGAATGTTTCGTTGCGAACAGTGAATTTCTGCACGATATTTTTATATATCTCAAAATCTCCTGCGAGATCGTTATTGAAGATTCAAGAGTACTGTCTTTGAGTAAGTATTATCGGAAATTTCGATCGATATTATTTCCTTCATATTCAGAGTATAGCAGCCCAAGGGGAGTGGATTACTTTTTCCTGAAGATAGAAGCACTAAGATAATTCGAAAAGTCGGTAACTATTTGCCCATTGTCACGGCGTATATCTCTCTAGAGTCTTCAATCTTAAAATTTTTTCCACTAATATAATTATCAAATAAAGGTAATAAGTGTAAAATTTATAGCTGCTTGGAGACCTTGCTTAAAAAGATATGAGCCTACGCGCTTTGAAGTTTTTTTCGAAATATTTTGAATAATTGACCTTCTAAACTACAAGATAATTTGCAGACCTGCAATTCCTTTCAAACGGTTGACACTTATTATTGTTCCCTTGCTTTAAGCCATGCTGTCTTTACCGAGAATATTAGAAAATCAGGAATATTGTAGAACGTTTGTTCATAGAGTCAATAATGTGTTCGGTGATGCATCTGGTACGCGAAATACCCGAAGAAATAGAACATGTTGGATAATTAAAAGCTACAACTCATGTAATCCACGAAGTCCAATGACATAACCATTTTTATTTTAATGTCTGTTTTTATTGTCAGTTGGAATGCTATACTACACTGTACTGTATTATACTAGACTATACTGTACACTACACTACACTACTATACTGTATTATACTAGACTATACTGTACACTACACTACACTATTTTACTCTACTGTATTATACTAGACTATACTGTACACTACACTACACTACTATACTGTACTGTATTATACTAGACTATACTGTACACTACACTACACTACTATACTGTACTGTACTGTACTGTACTATACAATACTATACTGTACTGTACTGTGGTGTACTGTACTGTGCTGTACTGTACTATACTATACTGTACTGTACTTACTGTACTGTACTGTACTATACTGTACTGTACAGTACTGTACTATGCTATACTATACTATACTATACTATACTATACTATACTATACTGTACTATACTAAACTATACGATACTATACTATACTATACTATACATTCAGTTGTCATCCTCTACAAGTGTCTGCCGTTTTTGGTCGTCTTCAGGTAGATTATGCAACAACACACACGGAAAAGAATATCGAGGCGCAGGCATGTAGAATATGTTGTTATATAATCTACCCGATTATGGCCAAAACGGCCGAAACATGTAGTAGATGACGGTTGAGAGTGTATTGTTCCAAAAGTTGTATTCGCCTGCACAATAAATACAGGCGTTGGTTAACAACAACGGGATGACGAAACCAAAATTTGATTTTCGTTTTATTTTATATAGAAATAAACCTTAATATTATTTCTCAAGTCAAGTGAAGATGTAAATAAGAGGAGCTTCATGCATTAGAAATTACAGTACTGAAAATTGTAGCGATATTTGGCATTATTTTTATCCGTTACTTGTCCCGGTTTTATTTTATCATTTTTGTCAGAATTGTCCAGTTTTAAGGTTTGTGAGTATTTATATCGATATTATATTATCCGATTGTATGAAATAGTGTCTGATCCATCTAGAGCCTCATTGAATGTGTTAATTATTGTGTCGTATTGCCCTGTACTTCTTTTAGCCTTCATGTACTTCAACATAATCAACCAGATATCACACGGACTTTGTGTTACCTTCAATGAAGGAGTACAATCCTGTCTTCAGTAAAAATATGGGATGATTTTGTTGATAATGCGAGGTATGAAACCATTCAGTCATAAATTCGCCTTCATACCTATGCCAAGTTTTGATTTCGGCGCCTTGAAACGTAATGAAAATTTATGTACAAGCATATGAAAAACTACGAAATTTGTTCCCGCCAATTTTCGAACCCACCGCTCTATATATATAACTCTCTTGTTCTAAGCGGTGCGTCCTCGACTATTTGTTGTAAGTTTGCTCGAGTTTCTTAATATTCCTTCTAAATATTACGAGCTTTGCTTATAAAACATCGATGCTTGTTGTCAATTCTAGTGTTCAGTGCTGCAAAATCATTCGTACGTCCGGTAATTTTGAAACCGGCCGATTCGTTTAATTTTGGTTTTGGCGACGTCAGACTGTTCTTGGGGATTACATGGTACAATGAATTTAATATTATTCTATCTTGCAACTTGTTTGCATGCGGTTTAAAAGTTTAATTAAAACATGTAAATTTTTTTTGACTTGGAAAAATACATTTCTCAGTTGGTAAATGAACAGGATTGACTAAGTAGCTGGCTGAACTGTGAGATACTATTTGTGGGAGGCGATGGCTTTGTTACAGGTGTGTGTAAATTGTGTTAACCCTTTAAAGACGAAGCGCAGACCGCTTTATTTAAAGACCCAGTCCGTACCGCGCTGTAAACACTTTTCATCTCGGGTATAAAAACCAATCAGTTTATGCTGTAAATGGCACAAGTCGCTGTTTGTTCTCAGATAAATACAAAACACATAAATACAGTGTGGGCAGAGCGTAGAGTTGTTGAATGTTAAACTGGTTGGTGCATCACGTGACCAGTAGGCTTTAAAAGGTTAATTGGACATAATGATACCGAACTGAGTTTTCATTCTGTGAAAACCTCTTGAGTACTGGAAACACGTTTGCAAGAAATAAGGTTTTACGCCTGTTTCAAGTAGAGCGATTAAAATGCGTTTATTATTTTTTTTTCAGGACAGACATTTTGTAAGGCTCAATTTGCCTCCAGTAGAATTGCTCTTCTTTCGTGTCATGCGCCTTACTTTCAACAGACTCCCACGTACGTACTCGGAACGTGAGTGGTAAGGGTCTTTAAAATCGTAATTATCTTGAATAAAAAAAAACTGCTTCAAAATTTTGTGATTTTATTTCTTCTTGCAATAAGACGTCCAAACACTGTATGGAACGTGCTAACTGCATACAGTGGATTACTTTTTGAGAATCTAGCATTTTCTGAATCAATTTCTCGCATTTTGTGGAAATGAAAATTTCATTACTGTGTTCGCCAAGGCCCATCACTGGTCCCCCAAACCCGAGCCTGGTGAATTCAGTCCTCATCGTCTAATTCTGCTTATTTAATATTAATTTGCATATTATCCCTCGTTCTACACTTAGATTTCCAAGCGGTCTCTTTTCTTCAGTATTTTCAGCCAAAATCCCGTTGGCAATTCTCTTCTCCCCCTCACGTGCCAAAATATTCTGTCTCTGTCTCTCTAATATGTTTGACTAAATTAGTCCTCTTCTAACGAAGTAATAGAAATGTTCCCTTAACTGTTGAATGCTATTATGAAAGCTACATCTGAGTTACATTCATTCATGTAACTTCGTTTATTTTTCTCCACATTTGTCACTCTTTAACTTTCGTCTTTTATTTTCCTTTCGACCAGGTTCACCCCTCATACTTTTTTTTTCCAATTTTTGGCCCGATTCCACTACGCTAGACATTTAGTTCCATGAACTCAACCTTTTTCATAACCCTATAAAATTCGCATTCGATTCTAACTAACAGATTGATATAGACGGACATTTTCAAATTGATGGCTAAATGGTTTTTGAGGATAAAATTGTGATGTAATTTGGTAGCTGATATTGTCATTAGTCTTCTTATCTCCTTTCTTCTACCATTCTTTCCTTCACTTAGAAGGTCAATTTCAGGCAGCACTGATACTTTTTATAGAAGAATGTAAGAACCGAACGGTTAAAGGCTTTTTGCGCCCTGCGTGTCAATTCATTTTTCTTCACTTCAAGACAAGTCCTTTTTGTAGGTTACGCTAAACAAAAATTTGTAAATTATTTTACACGACATTTTAATTATGACATGTATGATATTTTTTATGAAGTTTGTGCTTGAAATCTGCGGCAAAAAATATTTTAATATGGTTAAAAAAATTGCGCTCTCTTCTGCTCTGTGCATTGCATAGGAGTGACAAGAATTGCTGTTAATAACATGTTCACAGCCAACACACAAGGCTGCTGCTTCTGTCGAAAACATTGTGTAGTGTATCGATAAAGGCCTGAGGTTCTTACGATGGTGATTTTAAGAAATATGTTTGGGATATTACGCCGTGTAGTTTAGTAACAGAGACACAACATTTCACAAGAATATGCTGCCTCTCTCTTCAAAGTAGAATAATTTTCCCCTGAAAATGAAGTCGTCGTGTTCCTCAAAACATTGATACCTGTCTGAACACTACATTGCTTCCCATCTCCGAAGTCGGCAGTTTGAGGTTCGATAATGCAAGTAGTCCCATGTGACTGCACATTTGAACTCGTATTTGGTTCTTAGGCGCGTTCGCAAATTAGCGAAAAGCGAGTATTAGCTTCGTCGTGTCTGTCTATTTTGTCTCTACGCCTGTCCGCATGGACTTTTTAAATGAAATTTGATATTTGAGTACTTTTCGATAATCTGTCGAGAATCTTCAAGTTTCATTAAAATTTGACAAGAATAAACGTCACATTACTTGAAGACCTCTCTACTTTTATTATATTATATCGCTGAATTTTTCTTAGAATGAGAAATATTTCAGAAAAATATTTGTAGAATAAATCAAAACACATTTTTCATTTTCAATAAATTTTTTTTCTGAAAAATCGTGCCTTTTATAAGATTATATAAGAAAGTCTGGTGGACACAGACACACCACAGGTGTCAACACAACACGGCGCAGAAACGATTCTGTTTATCTGCTGTATAACTAAAGGAAGAAACGGGTTCACACTAATATTATTTAACCTTTAGGCACCAAGCATCCTATATATAGGACAGACGTACCGCTACTCCCCACAGTGCGCTTTTTATATATTTAGTCAACAAATATATTATTTAATTATTTTTTAAGACTTTCACCACCTTCGTTTATTCCTCCAAATAATGCTGTGTATTTCCTAATATTACCCTTCTTGGTTCATAAAATATTCACATTTTACATAAATGGTGTGCTAAACTCTAAATGTCCAGCTCCAGGACCAAAGGGTTAATGGACCTGTGTAGTGCTTTTTCACGACAAAAATCATTACGCGAACGCGCCTCAATGTCCCGTTATACATACTCTGTGTGACTTGTTTTCTATCAGTGTTAACAGCGTTACTTCTCTTAAATATTTACGTCTCTGATGTTAACTTAATCTTTTAAATACTAAACGTAATCTGCTTTATATAAGGAATCAGTCCGTACCGCTCTGTAAACACTTTCCACCACGGTTATAAAAACCAATCAGTTAATGACGTATAAAGCAAAATTCACTGTCCCTGCTGAGATCCGTACAAAACACTCAACGCAAAGCGAGCACCATGTAGAATATTATAGTGTTAAGCCTGGTGGTACGTATAGAAACCGCTAGGCTTTAAAATGTTATTAATAGTTTGCAGCGTCGCTGAATGGCCCTTCCCATGTAACGAGTCTGTGAGAATTCAAAAAAAGATACTTCTTTTTATTTGATATGAACGATTGTACATTCATAAGGCTTGTAAGAAGATGCACGAATTGTGACAACAAACACTGCTTGTAGCGGTGGACCGCTGAACGAGCATGAGTCTGTTACAATGAAAGAAGAAAGGGTCGTTCCCGACATGTAGGCATCTTTTAAATTGGCTTGTTAAGGCTGGTGTTCTTATTCGAACTTCTGTAACTAATCGGCAGGGCGACTGTGTTGGTCTGTAGCATCCTAAAGCAACCAAAAGGAACGAAATTCACAGTGTGACACATCTTAACACGCTCTTCAGGAACGCTGTGGTCATTGAAAAAAGTTCTCACGCGCTAACACTCAATAGAAACACTGTGGTCGGTTAGCACATCCCGCTAAACAGTTTGCCGTTAATACTGAGTCATTGATTCTGGTTTGTTAAAAAAGATTTAATTAATTTAAACGTCGTCTATTGCTTTGTTTCTCGTTACAGAACGGAAATCCTGGTTTGAAGTTTCGACATAACACAAAATAATTCAGAATACATCAAATTAAGTATAAATTTTAGTCGGTTTGTTGTTCGAGTTTCGTTTTCTTCGGAAATGTGAAGCACTTTATAGAGCTGTTCTATCGAGGGACAGAGCCAGCGGAAATGGTGGAGGGAGGATACTGACTTCAGTCAAGGGAATGTAAGTGCAACATTCCGTTACCCTTAGATTTTTTTTTTAAATATTATTAATGTCAGTTCGAAATTTGGCTTACATATACGTCTATACAAATTGCTGTCGAAGTCGTTCTGAAGTATTAACGCCGGTCAAAACTGTTATATTGTGTGCCTATGACACCTTTTGTCTTTGTAGTCAGTTAACCAGTTTCGGAGAAATCCGCTGTCTAGACGGTCCGGGATCGAATCCCGCTGGGGACGAGATTTTCTGCCCTTCCAGACCGGCCCTGGGGCCCACCCAGCCTACAGTACAATGGGTACCGTGTCGTTCCCGTGGGTAAAGTGCGGTCGGGGCGTGCTGCTGACCACTCACCCCTTTCTAGTGCCGCGGTCATGAAAGAGTAGAGCTATACCTCTACCCACCCTCTGGGCCACAACGGGCCTGAAACTGGATCACTTTACCTTTATATATATATATATATATATATATATATATATATATATATGTGTATATATATATTGTTGTGGGATACCAAGATAGTTAGGGCGATCAATCAACTCGTCCCCCTGACTCCGACGTGCGGAGTGTGAAGTGTAATTATTGTAGTAACTTGTAGCAGTTCGCAATTAATACAAGAGTTTTCCTAGTTACGCCGTGGACCGGCCACTTTGGGTCATATTGTACGATACGCCCTAAAGCAGTGGCCCTCAAAAGGTGTGCCTTGAAATTTTAGTTATTACAATGCTGCAGTACTGCGAAGCTTTATGAATATTTCTGTTTGAAATAAAATTTACTTGCACGTGTTCTTCTTCTTATCCCTCAGTCTTTTGTTTGGTTGGCAGCTTTCCGCCTGGAATTGTTGGAAGACGTTTTTCCATTGCTGTGTAACTGTCAGCTCTTGTGTTTCTGGCGACTTGCTTCAAGTATTATAGTCGAGGTCTTCCCACTGTCTTTTTCCCGAATATTGCTCCTTCAAGGATGTTTACTACAAACTCGTTATGCCTAATTGTATGCCCTGTCCATGAGTGGCGTCTATTTTTTAAAATTTTTAATAGTAATCTTTCTTCTCTCTTCCTTTGAAGAACTTCATTTTTCTTTATTCTATCTGTTCAGTTTATTTTTAATATTCTTTTCCAACACCGTGTTTCAAATACATTTATAATCCTCTCTTCATTTATTCCTACGGTCCATGTTTCTGATCCATAAAGAGCAACACTCCAAATACAACTTTTTGTAAGTTTCTATTTTAATTTCCAAGCTAAGGTTACTCGAACATAGTTACACGAGGTACGGAGTTACTGTGGTACTCCCAAAAGAATAATGCTGCTCATGTCGCATGAGCGAATATTAGGTACTTCCATAGTGTCGCTGACTTAAACGTTCGTTGTGTCGGGACGCCTCGCGGCGAGGAAGAGTGTGCCGTGAGGAAAAGCATGTTTGAGAATCACTGGCATAAATGGCCGTGACACATTAGTATAATTTATCGCCTCGTCTTACAGATTTTCAGTTTTGGGTTTTCTTGTTATTAATTCCCCCTTAAGACAGGTATTTCCTTACACAGTTTTTCAGGTCGCTGTTGGGATGTTACTTTAAAATGTTACGAGGTTTATTCCAGACATATTGTCTGATCTCTTGTTACTGTGAAGATTTCTCGCAGCTGGCCTAGTTCCAATCCACCAGGTGTCGTATATAGTACTATCAGCAGTGTAACTCAACCTTAACCCTCACCGGCCCAAAGTCGAGTTACACTCGACAGCCCATTCACTGTCGAGCTTACTTCGACTTATCATTTTATCGTGTTTCATTTTGGTTTTAGAAAATTTCCTTTTATTTGGTGGCTGCTTTTCACCTCTGAAACTAATTGTTTTTCTGAAGAATGAATTTGGGCTAGACTGTCGTAAGTCGGAAGAAAAAGGTGTTATAATTCTTGAAGTTTTTAATATTGGTATCTGACATTTAGAAGCTAAATAAAATAGCTCTCCTTTTCGGAGACGCTGCCTTTAATCACGTGGATATCAGTCCCAATTTTAATCTGCGGGGTCATTTCTTTATGGTCAGTAGCTTTGTAGCTTAAGCAACACCGCATCCGTCGGGACATGCCGTGACAGCTGCGATCCTCAGAACGAACGGGTACGAGATGGAACTCTCTTTCCATCTCGTACCCGCTAGCAAGCAGACAGCAGTACCTGTTTGACAAATGCCTGTTGCTGTATGTACAGTCTTTAACTCCTGATGATGGACGGAAAGACCGTCCGAAACATGTAGAGTGCCTTTCTAAAATAAATAAATTTGATACATTGGTGCATCTAGTTGGTTTTACTATAGAACTGTATTACGATGCACGGCCCTATGAACATCAGATTTATGTAACTAAAGCATTATATGATTCAATGACTGGAACTGATTGTACTCTTTCAAAGCTATAATTTTATTACAATAAAACATGCTTGCTTTAAGTTTATTGTATTGTTTGGTCCTGGGTGCTGTCAAACGATGTTCGTCATACTATGGAAGTATTGTTATATTAAAGCTTCCTTGTTTTCTTGAGTGAGGATGTATAAATTCAGAACCTCTAGGTTGAGGGATCCAGACCACTTTACCTAAATATAATGAACTATGACTTTATGCACTGGTACTATCATTGGTTGGATTTCTTAGTTTATTTGTTGTGAAATTTCCTGGTTATAAATTTTAAAAAAGAAATAAGGAATGTCCCTGGCAAGTTCATTACAGCATGATGGTTAACCCTTTAAGGACGAAAATGTATCCGTCTGATTTAAAGACCCAGTCCGTACCGCGCTGTAAACACTCTCTGCCTCGGTTATAACAACCTATAAATTTATTGTGTGTAGAGAAATAATCGCTATTTGTTCTGAGATCCACACAAAACACACAAATATATTGTGGGCAGAACACAGAATTTCTGAATGTTAAAGCTGCTGGTATGTAAAGTAAGTCTTGGGCACAAGGATTCAAATAACATACAAGGAGGGACTACTGCTGCAGGACTTACTTTATTGGTGAATTAAGTAAGCTTCTTTTCACACAGCAAATCACATAACATTCTTCCCTTTACAGTTTCTGTCTTAATTTTAATAGCCTGTAAATATCTCCCCAATTTCTTCTGAAAATGGCAGTGGCGAAAGACATTTTCATTGTTCTCTGAAGTATACGTAAGATTGTTAACTTGCTTTGTACTTGTTGATTAAGATCATCTGTTTACTTTGCTAGTTAAGGAAGCATTCTGATCGAGAGAAATACGTGTGGTAATAGGGAGTGTTTTCTATATTCTTCTGTATATGGGGATAAATTAAAGGCAATACTCGTGGTATTGAACAGGAAATAGAAATAGTTTTCTCGTCTGGTGTATTTCTGAAGGCAAGTGAATGTCTTTCATGAAGTTTCATGTGTTTGGCATTCAGAAACTGGTATCTTGCGTCCTGCTTAGAGGTTTTCTTTCTTTCTTTCCTTTTTTTTTTTTACTCTCAACTCAGTTTCAAGAATTGGTTGCATTGAGAAAGAAACTAGCCCAAAAACATGTTTCTTCAAAGATATTTTTGGCATTTCTTCTGTGTACGAGCGGGACTGTAGTATTCAGCAGACATTTCCTTGCAACTGTAGGAATGAGAAAATATTGGCAAAAGGAAAATGGAAAATATCAGCTCCCGTTGAGAAGAACCTGAGAAAATGGTTTCTAAGGCGAAAATGAGCAAACGAAGAGAAAAGAGGAGATGAATACGTAGAAGTGCTGTGGAAGAGAGGAAGTGTATATGGAGGAGACAGATTTGTTGTAGAAGATTGTATGGACTGTAGAATAAGTTCCTGTCTCCCCTTCATTTTCTTGCCACCCGCATTTTACATCTCCCACACAACAAGCTTTTTGACTGACGTGTTTTGTAAGCTAGCTTCTTTTTTGTTGTTATGATGTCAGAAAGAATAAAGACTATACACTTCTTCATGTACACAACAAAAGTTGCTTGTAACTCAGCTTTTATGTACAGATAATTTTAAAACGCAGTGGAAATCGTTTGTGAAAGTAAATGGAATTTCTACATATACATCCTTCGGCATTTTGAACTAAGCAAATGCAGTGTCTTCAGCTGTCGTACATATTGGTTAACATTTTTACTGGAATTCGTTTTTATTTTTCTCTGCTGGTAAAATTTAGGCATGCGTGTCAGTACACAGAAGGGGTTATGATGTTTTTATGTTTGTCTGTACGGAAGCGAACATGTTGTAGGTGATTTTAAAGGAGAAATATTATTGCTTTTTACACCGAAGTTTATTAAAATGCTCTACAATATAAGAATCTGAAAAATTTTGTTTCGTGAATATATTAAGTGTTGTGGAGTTTAGCATTATTGATGTTGAATTTGCCTCTACCAACAGAACGTTGAACGGGGACCGCGGTAGCACAGTGGTTAAGGTGCTATGCTACAAATCGGAAGGTCGCTTGTTCGATTCCAGATGGTGTCATTGGAATTTTTCATTGACATAATCCTTCCCATCGCATTATGACCCTGGGGTCGACGCAGCCTCTAATAGAAAGGAGTACCAGGAGTATTTCCTGGAGGTGAAAAGCGGCCGATGCTTAAGGTTGACAACCTTACCACCATCCTGGGTCATTGTCACGTAATCTGGGACCCTTAACTTCCTGGAAATTTCTGAGCCACTCCAGGCCTGTAACGGGACTGATTTTGACATAACGTAGGCTGCTGTCTGATGTAGCATGCTTCGGGTTTCGGTCCGTTAAAGACAGTCACTAATGTGCTTTCCAGGTATATGGGAATGTCAGAGATGTGTGGAGTGTATTAAATGGAGGGGAGGGAGTGCCTGAGGTGTAGTGTGTTCTGATAGATCTGGATTGACGGACATGTATCATGAGCGTATTTTCAGCTGGCTTGATGCGTTCACAACCTCCACTTGTAAGAGACAGGGATTTTCTCAATTTTCACTCTCAGGTCGTCTTCACTTGATGAGTCGTGTCAGACGTTAAGTCAAAAAAAAGGGATGGGTGATTCTGAAGACAAATTTTGTGTTCATTATTAGCGCCTGGTTATGAAGGGTATGCGCAACTGGTTAGATTTAAACGTGTAGATAATGTATATGGGAGTTAGTGCCAGTAAATACGTATTGGGTAATATCATCGAGCATAACTCGGATTCATCAGAAATATTTTTGGCTGTTTGAACCGAAAACTTAAATTCGATTCTTTAGTGGAATGAAGCGAATTTTATGAAATTGTGCATAATACTGTGGTCCGATAACACTTTGTGTACTTGTATTTACCGTGTTTTGTATTGTTTTTACTGTGTTTTATTGTATTGTTTCGTTTATGTATGTTTATTCTGATTTGTTTTGTCTGTATTAGTGTAGGGACTACTGCCACCGAGTGAAACTGGTTTATAGTTAATAATAATAATAATAATAATTATTATTATTATTATTATTATAACTTAGTAAGTATTGATATTTTAAATGAATTGTTAGAATCAAGATTTTATGTGTATTCGTATTTGTTTTGTCTGTACTAGTGTAAAGACTACAGCCACTGAGTGAAACTGAATTGTAGTTAGTAATAGTAATAGTAATAGTAACTTTAACTTAGTAAATATTGATATTTTGAGTGAATTGTTAGAATCAAGATTTTATGTATATTCTTGTTTGTTTATTCTGTACTAGTGTAAAGATTACTGCCACCGAGTGTAACTGAATTGTAGTTAGTAATAATAATAATAATAATAATAATAATAAACTTAGTAAATAATGATATTTTAAACGAATTATTATAATCAATTTTTTTTTTGTAAAACACTATATTAAAATTTTAAGAATGGAAACAAACTTCTTACAATAGAAGCGACTCGATTTTTTTTTTCGGTTACAGTTGACAAATGGTAACATTGTGAAGGTGTTCTGCAGTTTACAGTCAAAAGCAGTCAGTTGCAAGGTGACGAAAATTCGTGATATAAAACGAGTGTACTGTATTATTGATGATAAGCAGCTTACTTGCAATTCTAAAATCGGCTTTCATCAATATCCGCTTAACGTCGGCTTTACACAGCCCACCCGCTCCAAATCTGAAACGGTACAACTTTGGATCGCTTATTATATTTTTGTTTTGACGTAAAACCCCTTGGGTCTTCCACTGGTTTGCGGAGCCGACGGCTTTATTCAGGAGATAAAAATTATAAATTTATTTGAATTTTGTGTATTTTAGTATTCTCCTTTTTTTTTTTTTACTGAAGTTCCAAGGTGTTGTCTGATTTGTTCGAGGGTACTGACTTATGTTTTGATATTGTATTCGGAGTGGAAACTGCGACCTGGGTTTTATGGAGTAGAGATGTTAGTAAATTTTAAAGAAGAACGTGTTTTTTGTGCATGCCATTATGGCGTGAGTGGATTTTTAACGTCACCCGTTCTTGAATTCGGTAATAGATGGAGTCAAGGAGTCATATTCAATATATACTCCATACTCCATGGGACAGAGTCCTTCTTGGAAGCTAACTGGTTTGCAGCTAGTCAAGAAATTCCCCACATTTCACGGAACCCGAAGGTTCATTACCGCACTCATAAGCGTCCGCCAACTGTCTCTATCCTGGGCCAGCCCAATCCGGTCCATATACCCACATCCCACCTCCTGGAGATCCATCCTAATATTATCCACCCATCTACGTCTAGGTCTCCTCAGTGGTCTCTTTCCCTCCGGTTTCCCCACCAAGACCTTCAATATACAATATATTTAACTGCAAATGGGCTGTCAGCCGGTTGCAGTGGTTATTATGCATTTACATAAATATGAAATAAGATAACATTAAGTACAAAATAAGGATCTAAGAAATTTAAGTCGGGAGGGCTACATGAGAAGCATGCAGTAGCAACTTGGAGTCTCGGGAACCATCTCAGCATTCGCTCATAGACACAGGGAAACCATGAAAAGCCTGTGCTGGGGTGGCCGATCGCAGGACCTGCCGGCTACTGAATTCTAGCCAGCAATCCGGCCGCGTTATCCTAAGGCAAAGCGCCTAGGTTACTTATTAAACAGTGGGATTTGTGGGCAACGCAACCAGTCTGTACTCTTTGGATAAGATAGAATTCTTTGTCCCTTGCCTGCAATACCGCATTACTTCGCTTGTCCAACCCGTGCACTAACCAAAATTCCAATTCAATTATTCAGCAATTTGGACATACATTCGTACAGGGACTGGAATGGAGATCCTTAGTGACAACATTTGTGCGGTCCGGAAACGCACCGTATTTTACCGACTGCGCTTCGAAACGATTATTCGTATTTATACGCACAGGTTCGCTGTTGCGCGAAGGGAGGGGGGGGCGTTTTTGTGCATATCTAAACGTGTAAATAGTCTGAGGACTGTGTCACACGTATTTGCATTTTGCATCCAACGTATCAATTAAGATATTGAGCTTGTACGTTGTATCCACAAAGGAAACTGTCAAATACTGCCCCCAGACTCTCCTGCAGGGCTAAACGCAGGCAGACTGAGATTGTTTGTGAAGTTAGCGTCGTGACTGGGTAAATATGCTGCTGAATTTGCTTCATGCCGAGAACAAACATATCCTAGCGGCTGTACACCTGATGCTTCGTTACTGTTTTACAAGTAGCAGATGTATATGTACAGCCTTCCGAAACGTATGCGTAGGATTTGTTTCACCACAGTCTGGGCACCAAACAAGAAGTGTCTGTGCACGACCTCACTGCTCGTCAGGTTAACATGCGCCACAATCCTGCAAAAGATACTGTTTTATTTATTAGATCAAGTGGTAGATGTGAAGTTTCGATGCCTTATCAAGCTTTTATTCATTCACCAACTGATGCACTAGTGAGTTGTCTTAAAAACATTATTAAAATTTACATTAAAACAGCTCCGAAATATTTCGGTGTTACCGTTACACCATCGTCAGGGAGCGCATTAATTAGTGCTTACTAAAGTTACAGTTGATAAAATAGTCCATTAAAATACATCGGTGTGTGGTTAATAAAGTGGTGGTGTGGCTGCATATATTAGGTCCTTATTTGTGTATGTATATGTGGCGCGTATGGGTGAGGAGAGGGGGGTGTATAGGGTCGTGGTGGGGAAACCGGAGGGAAAGAGACCACTGGGGAGACCTAGACGTAGATGGGTGGATAATATTAGGATGGATCTCCAGGAGGTGGGAAGTGGGTATGTGGACTTGATTGGGCTGGCCCAGGATAGAGACAGGTGGCGGACGCTTGTGAGTGCGGTAATGAACCTTCGGGTTCCGTGAAATGCGGCGAATTTCTTGACTAGCTGCAAACCAGTTAGCTTCTCAAGAAG
>Ga0131853_10006670_pt1 | contig 20844 bp, 20 predicted proteins | sample TergutLab28metaG_FD_92764 | JGI IMG/M metagenome (GOLD analysis project Ga0131853, IMG submission 92764) | Labiotermes labralis P1 segment gut microbial communities from Petit-Saut dam, French Guiana - Lab288 P1 (version 2) (version 2) | ecosystem: Host-associated > Arthropoda: Insects >...
ATTATTTCGGTGAAACGTCTGATGGGTACCGATACTAAATTGAAAATGGGTGATAAAAAATATACTCCGCAAGAAATTTCTGCGATGGTATTGACCAAATTAAAAACAGATGCCGAGGCATATTTGGGTGGTAAGGTAACCAAAGCGGTTATTACCGTTCCGGCATATTTCAACGACAGCCAACGTCAAGCAACAAAAGATGCAGGGAAAATCGCAGGTCTTGAGGTTTTGCGTATCATCAACGAGCCAACGGCCGCGGCGCTTGCATATGGTGTGGACAAAGAAGAAGGTGGCGGTAAAATCCTTGTGTACGACCTTGGAGGTGGTACATTTGACGTGTCTATTTTGGAATTGGGTGACGGTGTGTTTGAGGTTCTTGCTACCCACGGTGACACAAAATTGGGTGGAGATGATTTCGATGAAAAAATCATTAACCTTTTAGTAGAAGATTTCAAAGCTAAAAATGGAATTGATTTATCAAAAGACAAGATGGCTCTTCAACGTTTGAAACAAGCGGCGGAAAAGGCAAAAATTGATTTGTCTGGAATGACCAAAACAACAATTTCAGAGGCATATATTACGGCTGATGCAAGTGGGCCTAAACACCTTGAATTTGAATTGACCCGCGCAAAATTCGACGACATGACCAGCGACCTAGTTGCAAAATCATTGAAGTCGGTTGACGCCGCAATGAAAGATGCAAAATTGAAATTCAGCGACCTTAAAAAAGTTGTTCTTGTTGGTGGTTCAACAAGAATCCCATCAGTGCAAGAGGCACTTAAGAAAAAAACCGGTATCGAGCCGTTTAAAGGTATTAATCCAGACGAATGTGTGGCGGCAGGTGCGGCAATCCAAGCTGGTGTTCTTGGCGGTGATGTGAAAGATGTGTTGCTCCTTGACGTGACGCCGTTGTCATTGGGCATTGAAACGCTTGGTGGTGTGTGTACGAAACTTATCGAGAGAAATACAACTATCCCAACCAAAAAATCCCAAGTGTTTTCAACGGCTGCCGATAATCAACCTGGTGTTGATATTCACGTGTTGCAGGGTGAACGTGACTTTGCTGCCGACAACAAAACTCTAGGAAGGTTTATGTTGACCGACATTCCACCGGCACCGCGTGGTGTTCCACAAATCGAAGTAACATTTGACATTGATGCAAATGGTATCGTAAGTGTCACAGCAAAAGACCTTGGTACACAAAAATCGCAATCAATTAACATCACCGCATCAACAAACATGTCAAAAGACGACATAGCAAAGGCGGTCAAGGAAGCCGAAGCCAACGCAGAGGTCGACAAAAAACGCAGAGAAATAGTAGACACAAAAAACCAAGCGGACGCGGCAATTTTCGGAATAGAAAAATTATTACGTGACAACGGCGACAAATTCTCCGACGATGACAAGAAAACATTGCAAGACGCATGTGAAAAATTCAAAAAAGACCTTGAAGGTAATGAAGATTTGGATTCAATCAAATCGGCACAAGAAGAATTCACAAAATCCACACAAGAAATCGTAATCAAAATGTACCAAAACGCACAACCACAGGGCGGAAGTGACGACGAGGTAATAGTAGAAAACCCAGACGAAAGCAAAGACGGAGAATAAAATGATTATTTCAACCGCAATCTTGGTTGACAACGAACTATTTGTACCTACTGTAATAACAAATAGTTCGCACAGTTCTATTTCTTCTTTCTTTTGATCATAGCATCAAAAAAGGTGGGAAGCGTGGTTACCTGACTGACGAAGGTAAATTTTTGGATCGCACAGAGGCACTTGACCATGTTATTCTGTGCGGTCAAAAACTTAAAAACACAACACCAGAAGAAATCTTACGTGAGGATAAAGAGCTTCATAGTAATAACTTTCATTGGGAACAGTTTGATATTGCCCGTGCTCAGGCACTTGCACATGATTACAATCAAAAGAATAAGCCCACCTCAAGCGTAGATAGAAGGCAAACAGGTGTTACACAAATGAGGCAGTATAGAATTATTAAAGGCGAAATGTCACCTTATTGATAAAAGGATTAGTGATGATAATATCTACCGCGGTTTATGCAAACGGTAAAATCTATATCCCAACTTGTATTGAACACACTGCACATAATTCTATAGATTTTGATTACAATTTGACTGTAATAGGAAAATATTTATTTGTGACTAATGAAGGAAAGTTTTTAACACGAGATAAAACACTTGACCATGTTATAGATTGTGGGCAAAGATTAAGAAAATCGCCTGAAGACATTTTGCGAAGCGGGAGAGGAATTCATAGCACAGACTTTGATTGGGAAGATTTTGATATTACTCTTGCACATGAAATTGCAAATGAATATAATCGTAAGAATGATGTCTCGTCACAAACCTTTGAATACTCTTGCATATAAATAAACAAATTGGTAGAATAACAACATGTCAAAAAATCCATACGAAACATTAGGCGTATCAAAGTCGGCAACCCCCGACGAGATTAAAAGCGCCTATCGCAAATTGGCGAAACAATATCACCCCGACCAAAACCCGGGCAACAAGGAAGCAGAATCAAAATTCAAAGAAATCAGTGGCGCATACGAAATTTTATCCGATGCGGGTAAACGTTCAAATTATGACCGATTCGGTTCGGCGGATGGTATGGGTGGATTCGGTGGGGGAGGACCTGGCGGCTTTTCTGGATTCCAGGATTTTTCTTCGGCGTTTTCGGGCATGGGAGATATTTTTGGTTCCATGTTTGGTGAAGATGGTATAGGCGGAATGTTCGGCGGTGGTGGTCGCGGCAGACAACGTGCAAACCGCGGTAATGACATTCAATTGAATATTAATATTTCGTTTTACGAGGCGGCAATGGGTTGTACAAAGACAGTAACCTTTTCGCGTTTTGAAAAATGTCATGATTGTAATGGGACTGGTGCAAGAAATGGTACCGCGGTTGATGTTTGTTCATATTGTAATGGTCAAGGCAACGTGCGTCAACAAACCCGCTTGGGTAGATTTGGCGTGATGGAAAATATCGTGCCATGTTCGGCGTGTAATGCTTCTGGTCGTGTTATTCGCGACAAATGTTCAAAATGTTCTGGTAAGGGTGCGGCAAAAAAGACGGTCAATTATGAAATAAATGTTCCGGCCGGAATTGCGGATGGACAAATTTTAAACGTACCAAGCGAAGGTGACGCCGCATTAGGTTCAGAGGGCATTAGTGGGTCACTTCTTATTGGTGTACGCGTTGCTTCTCATCCAATTTTGGTTCGTAATGAATATGATTTGCATCTTGAATTACCGATTACCTTTACACAAGCCATCTTGGGTGACAAAGTTAAAATTCCATCGATCGAGGGTTTGATTGATTTCACAATACCCGCTTACACCCAAAACGGTACTATACATCGTTTAAAGGGTAAGGGAATTAAACGCCTACGTAATGTTGGTAGTGGCGATTTAATAGTAAAAATATTTGTAGAAATTCCAGACAAAATAGACAAAAGATTACAAGAATATATAAGAACATTAGATGGCGGAATTGATGCAAAGGAATATAAAAAGAAGAATTCATATTCAGACAAAATGAAACGTATGCAATAGCCTTATAAAATTATCAAGGATAATATCAAGGGCATACACTGTAATATGGCAAAATTTCTTATTGAGGGTGGGCATCCTTTAAACGGAACGATACATATTCAAAGTGCAAAGAATGCATGTTTACCCATTTTGGCGGCAATCCCATTGGTTCATGGTAAAAGCATTATTCGCGATGTACCGCGTATTTCTGATATAGAAAATCTGTTACATATTTTGGCGGGGATTGGCGTTAAAATTGAATGGAAAAATGGTGATTTGTATCTTGATTCTTCTAATTTGTATTTAAATGAAATTAATATTGAAACGGCGAAAAAAATTCGGGGTAGCATCTTTCTTTTGGGGTCGTTACTCGGGCGATTTGGTTTTGCAAAATTGCCGTACCCAGGCGGTTGTAATATAGGCAGCCGTCCAATAGATCTTCATTTAAGCGGTTTACGTGACCTCGGGGTAATTGTACGTGAAAAAGACAGTATCATCGATTGCACTTCTAAACGATTTAAAGGCGGGGTAGTATATCTGGATTTTCCTAGCGTAGGGGCAACGGAAAACTTGATTTTAGTAAGTGTTCTTGGAAAGAAAACAACAAAAATTGTAAACGCGGCAAAAGAACCAGAAATTGTTGATCTTGTAAATTTTCTTCGTAAATGTGGTGCATGTATCCAAGGTGAGGGAACGGACACAATAACAATACAAGGAGTCCAAAGATTAACAGGAGTCGATTATCGCCCAATCCCAGACAGAATCAATACAGGTAGTTATATGATTGCGGTTGCTACCGTCGGTGGTGATGTAACTCTTGAAAATGTTATTCCAGAGCATAACTATGTGTTGATTAAAAAATTAATCAAAGATGGTGTTGATATTAATTACACGTCAAATACAATTAGAATAAAGTCGAGTACGAAATTAAAGAAGCGTAATACATCTCATCAGACGTCGCCATTTCCTGGATTTTCAACGGACTTACAAAGCCAACTAGGTGTATTTTCATCATTGCAAAAAGGTACAACAACAATTACAGAAAATCTTTTTGAAGGAAGATTTGGATGTTTTGAAGAGCTTACTAAATTAGGAGCCAAGGTTTGCATAAAATCAAGAAAGGCGACTATAACGGGTGTTGACCAATTAAATGCAGGAACACAAGAAAACCCAGTGGTGGTAACGGCAACCGATTTACGGGGCGGCGTGTCTTTAGTAATAGCGGCCATGGCGGCAAAAGGCAATACAATTCTTAACAGAGCCGACATAGTAGCCAGAGGACATGAAGACATAGTAAGGGATTTGAGTAAGGTTGGCGCGAAGATAATTAAAAACTGATAACTATTTATTTGACTCATATCTAATATCTTGCTATCCTATATGTATCATGACAAACAAAAGATTACTTGCAATACTCGTCGTGTTTATTGTTGTCGCTGGGCTTGCCGTTGCAACTGGCTCAATTTTTCGTGTGCGTCAAGTTGATATCCGTTTTACTAACGACTTATTTTTCTTGCAAGAATACGAAGCATCACTTTTACCCGCACTACATAACAGACTTGACTTTGTAGTAGGTAGGAGTTCACTATTTGGCATAGATCGCGACAGAATCACAAATGAAATAGAAAATCACGACCCACGTGTAAGGGTAACCAATATCGAGGTTTTTGCACCAAATAGACTTGAAGTCCGCATCCGCGAACGTTATCCAGTTTTCCGTTTCGGTAGATACGCACTCGATATGAATTTGCGTTACGTGACTCGCGCAACGGTAGTTGGAACAAGACCATTGGTGGATATTACAAACCAAATAGATTTACCAGAAGGCACGACATTGACTATTGGTGATTTTATTGGTGACAAATTCGATTTCCAAAATGAAATTGAAACATTACGTATTAATCGTCTTCAAGATATTGCTTCCTTGTTCTGGGGACAAGGTTTACGTGAAGATGGTGTTACTAACTTGATTACTTCTATTGATTTTACATATTATCTTAATGGTGAACCGGAAATGACGCTAAATTTCCGTAATGAAGAAAACCAACATGCACCGCCGGTAACCAAGGTGACTTTATCTGATATTTCTGTTGAATATAATTTCCGTGCCATGTTGACGCATGTATGGGATGTGAAGGCACAACTTTCACAAATGACCGGGCATTATGTCGCCTGGGTTGATGGTAATGGCCGTGTATACACCACATTGTTCCAGTAATCGTTTCGATAATTAAACATTTGTTAATAATCAAATTATGAATCGCATTGCTATCTCCGCAAACTTTTTGATAATTTCTTTTTTTGTTTTTATTATATCATACCTTTGGGCGAGTTATTTGCTCAGTGGATTTTTCATTACGTTCTTGGTTGCATTTTTGGTTACTAGTGTCATAAGTTCTGCATGGCTTTTTTTTATTCATCGGAAAAATAAGATTAATAATCTTACTAAAACAGAAATCGAACATATGAAAAATGTTATTATCCAATTACAATTCATGTCACAAGCACAATCGCTTACACTGATTGCACAAGCACTTCAAAAAAAATATAGTGATGAAATCAAAACGAATAAAAGCAATGATAAAATCACTATAAATGTATTCCAAGACAAAATTTCAACGAACGAAATAAATATATTTCCATTATTTCATAAGAATTTAAATCGTCAAGATGTGATCGATTGTATCAATAAAACAGAAGATGGTAAAAAAAGCATCATAATAGGAGAGATTCCAATAGAGGTAATTGCATTTTTTAATTCTTTGCAATTGAATGTTGTATTCATATCCATGGAAGATATTTATATAAATCTGTTAAAGCAAGTGGAAATTTATCCCGCAATTTCTATAATTCCAAAAACCAAATCAAGATTAAATTTTGCCACATTTAAAATGTTGGCCTTTTCTCGCCGAAAGACAAAAAGTTACATAATTGTCGGAATCATTATATTGCTTACCAGTCTCATTGTTCGTCCGACTTTGTTATATATTATCATCGCGACTCTTCTATTTTCATTTGCAATAATATCTTGGTTGCGTCCTCAAAATAAAAGTAGTACACTATTTTTGTGAAATTCAATCAATTAAACGAAGTTTCAAATCATATTGCAGAAATAATTAAAAATGGTGGGAGTCGTCATATTTTTTTTATCGAAGGCGAAATGGGGGCGGGGAAGACAACATTGGTTTCACAAATATTGTCTAAATTCGACAAAAAAATTGCATCGTCAAGCCCAACTTTTACAATTATAAACCACTATGCCGATAACATCTTTCATATTGATTTATATAGAATTGAAAAAAAATCGGATTTAGAATTTTTAGGACTTCGCGAAATTTTAACAGAACCAAACATAGTTTTTGTCGAATGGCCAAATATGATAAGTGATGAGTTAGAAAACATAGCACGTCCATATACAAAAATTAAAATAGAAAAGATTTCTGACACAGAACGAACCTTTGGGTTTGAGAGGATAGAATGAAAAAATTTGAAGAGACAACTTTTTTAATACTGGATTGTGTAAGCGATGGGATTTATGTTGCAATCTTTTATGGTGATAAAGAAATTACATCAAAAAAATTAACCAAAGAGGAATCAAGGCGCAGCGAAAGTGTGATCTTTTGTTTAATCAAAGAAATTTTTGTTAAGTCAAAAATGACTTTTGCCGATATTGATTGTCATGTTGTTGGTATCGGTGTGGGCAGTTGGACTGGTGCACGGATTGGTGTGTCGATAATTAAGGCATTGTGCCTAGCAAATAAAAAACCCATTTTAGGAATTGTTGAAGATATAAAAATTGAAACAATCAAACAAAAATACAACACGAACGAATTTACACGCATCGAAGATTTAGAACCATATTATGATGGTAAACCATACGTTGTGAAGTAATTTATAGTGTAGTTTTAGTTGGAGTAGTATTTAAAAAATCATAAGCATCACGAATGAAACGTGCATGTTCATCTATGAAACAAAAATGTCCGCTTTTTTTGTAAATAATCAATTTTGAATTCTTAGATAACTTTTGCCATTTTTTGCCAAGTTTAATTGGTGTAGCAGAATCTTTTCCACCAAATATTAAAAGTGTTGGATGGATAATTTTTGCAATTTCATTTTTAAGATCAAAGGTAATAATATTTTGAAAAGTCTTTTTACCTGCATCTGTTAATTTTTTATAATCTGAACTACCACCTTGTTTTTTTATCTTAAAAACTCTTTTTCTTAATTTATATACTCTTACTTTGAACCATACACAAAGACTCCTTTTGCGGATTCCTGCGGCACCCGTCAATACAATTCGCCCATATCTTTTTGGGTCTTTATTCAACAACAATGCGGTTACCCTGGCGCCAAAACTGTGTGCTATGATGTGACATTTTTCAACATCATTTTTGTCGAGATATTCTTCTACAAAGTCGGCGTAATCGTCTAAAGTCCAAGGAGCGCCTGGGTTTTCTTTAATCGAATCTGACTGGAACATAGGTAATGCAGGGCATAGGCAATTAAAATGTTGTTTAAAATATTGTAAGATTGGTGTAAACGATTTTTCATCTCCGCCCCAACCATGTAAAAAAAGTATTGTTTGCATGACAATAGATATGTTGGCAGATGTTTATTAATTTCTATTAATTTGTAACTTATAACTTGAAAATCTCATAAAACATGATAGAATATTATAGGATTCACATGGAGAGGTCGTGTCATGAATTTTACTTTTGCAAATAATTGGTTGTTAGGTGTGGCAATTACTGTTTCTGTGGTTAATGCCATTCTTTTGTTGGTTATTTCGTATAAACTGATTCATATATTCCAACTTGGTGGATATAAATTGCGTCCATTTATTAATTGGCTTGCTGATTTACGGATTGGGTTTTATGTGCGGTTATTTGCCTTGTCTGTGTTGTCGTTTGGTTCGATTTTTATTGTGAACGTAATTTTTGACAGATGGGATGATCTGATTTTTATATCTTATGTTGCGTTGGTTTTTTATTTTATTTTTTCACTTGTATTTTGTCATAACATATTGCGTAAAAAGGAAAAAATTAAATTACGCTATACGGCAAGGGTAAAAAGATTATTTATCCTGCTTTTCGCCGTCTTTGCCCTAATGACTTATACAATTTTATGGGTAGGTCACGAACCCATTGGCGGTTTTGTCAGATTTTCGTTTATTGCATTGATTCCTGTGTTGTTACCACCGCTATTAATTATTACTAATTTGTTAATGTGGCCAATTGAGGCATCTATCCGCCAATATTACATAAATAAGGCTAAACGCAAACTTTTTTCAAAGGAGTTTGATAATACAATTCGTATCGGCATTACGGGCAGTTACGCAAAAACAAGTTGTAAAAATATCTTAGGCACAATGCTTTCAAAAAAGTATAAAACAGTAATCAGTCCATCAAGTTATAACACCCCAATGGGTTATGCACGAACGATAAACGACGTGTTGAAATCCGGTGATGAAGTCATTATTTTTGAAATGGGTTTACGATATAAGCGTAATATTAAACAACTTGCACGATTATTTAAACCACAACATGGAATTTTAACAGGCATTGGCAACCAACATATAGAAACAATGAAAACGCAAGAAGCAATCATTGCCGAAAAAAGTGAATTGGTCAAGGCATTACCAAAAGACGGGATTGCAGTGTTAAATGGTGAAAGCGAAGGGTGTGTAACAATTCATAACAATTTGTTTTTGGAAGGTAAGATTTTAATAAATGTAGATACAGACAATATAATTGTGCAAGGAATTCCATCACCATATCGTGCCGAAAAAATTTCGGTAACCAAAGATGGATGTGAATTCGATTTAATTTTAAACACCGAACATGTTCGTTGCAAAACAATATTGCTTGGCAAGCATAATATCGAAAATATTTTAATGTGTGCGACTATGGCACACAAATTGGGTGTGGGCGCGGAACAGATTGCCGTAGCCATATCCGAATTACAACCGACGCCTCACCGTTTGCAACTTATAAAGGGTGCAAGTGGTGTAATTGTGCTTGATGATTCTTATAATGCAAGCGACCAGGGGACAAAGGCCGCTCTTGATGTTTTGGCGCTTTTCAATGGGAAAAAGATTGTACAAACCCCAGGGATAATTGAACAGGGTAAAAATCAAGGTCAAACAAATTTTAAATATGCACGAAACATAGCGAATGTAGCCGATGAAGTGATTATTATAAATGAAGTAAATCGTGAGGCATTGGTTGAAGGGTTAAAGAGTCAAAATTTTCCAATTGAAAAGATTCATTTGGTACGGAATTTGGATGGGGCAAAGGAATTATATTCAAAGTTATTGTCAAGTGGTGATGTATTATTAATTGCAAATGATTTGCCAGATAATTTTGTTTAAAAGAAATTCATATCCGTCTGAAAATCGCACAAAACCGTGTTCGAGTCTTAATATATAGGTCACTCAGCCAAGTCCACTTGTACTGGCAGAGGGCTGTCCTTGGCTGAGTGACGCGATTTTGGAAACTCTCCCGCACCGTTGTGCGATTTTCAGACGGATATGAATTTCTGATGTTTGTTGATGGGAATTGGTAAAATTTACTTTCTGAATGCTTGTACTTAGTTAAATTGTGAAAAATTAAAACTCCGAAAAATCATCGCTTCTGCTGCTTGAACTTACTTCAAATCCGCATTCTTCTATGAAGGGGCTTACTGATTGCCATTTGCGTTCGCCTCGGTAGAATCGGCTCATTGCGTGGGTTAGTGTTAGGCATTTTCTTGCTCTTGTTATTGCTACGTATAATAAACGGCGTTCTTCCTCCATTTCTGCGGAAGAATATTTTGCGCGCTCTAATGGGAATATGCCATCTTCCATACCGACGATGTATACATTTCTGAATTCTAATCCCTTTGCAGAATGAATGGTTGATAATACGACACGTTCGCCGTCCATTGTTTGTTCGCCTGTGTCTAATGTTACCGATTGTACGTATTGTTCCAATGTTGCTTCGGGGTTGTTTTTTGCAAAGCCCAAAATCGCATTCATCAATTCGTACAGGTTATCAATACGACGTTCATCGTCCTCACGACCCGTTTTATATGCGGTCATGAGTCGTGTTATTGGCAAAAATTCTGTTGCCAGACCTTCTAAACCTTCTTCCTCGTAAACCGTTTTTAATTTTTGCATGACTGTTGCGAAATTATCAATTCCGTCTTTTGCTTTGGTTGTTAATTTGTAATTCAATTCACCGCTTGAAATTTGTGATATAGCATCGTATCCATTTAATCTGCTTTCACGTGCAAATGCCATTAATTTTTGAAATGTGGTTTCACCAACACCGCGTTTGGGTAATGACAATGCATCAAACAATGCAATTTCATCGCATGGGTTGGTAATTACGCGTAAGTAGGTGAGTGCTTGTTTAATTTCGGCACGGTCATAAAATTTGAACCCACCCCATACCACGTATGGAATGTTATTGCGAAGTAATTCCTCTTCAAAAATTCTTGATAGCGAGTTAATACGCATCAATACGGCAAAATCGGAAAACTTTTTGCCGTCATAACTGCGTTTGTATAACATGTCCTCAATAATTTGTTTTGCTTCTTGACGGTCGTCGTAATAACTCTGCAATGCAATATACCCATTGTCGAGGGAACTGTGCAAAACCTTGTCCAACCTATTGGTATTGTGTGAAATCAATAAATTCGCCGTTTCAACGATATTTTTTGCACTACGGAAATTTTCTTCTAACTTAAAAACAACGGGGGAGAAGTCGGTACAAAACGCCTTCAAATTTTCAATGTTCGCCCCACGCCAAGTATAAATACATTGGTCCTCATCACCTACGCACATAATGTTTTTATGTACGCTTGCGAGTTTTTTTACAATTTCGTATTGGATGCTGTTGGTATCTTGGAATTCGTCAACCAAGATGTATTGGAATCTTGTTGCAAGTGCTTCCAAAACGTCGGGGGCCTTGTCGAATAATGCCAATGTTTTTAACAACAAATCATCAAAGTCAAGAGCATTATTTTCCTTCAACTTCTTTTCATAACCCTCAATAACGGCGATAATTTCGTCTGAGGCATCTATGGTGCCAATTTGTGATTTGTATTCGGATATGGCAATACCATCGTTTTTCATCTTGGACAAATGGTATCCAACCGTCTTAGCACCATCCTTTCCGAGTTCGTAAAAGTTGCCCGTATTTATAACTTCCTTAATGACTTTTGATGTATCGTTTGAATCATATATTGAAAAATTGCTCGTGTATCCGAGGTGGTGAATATTCTTTCTGAGTATCCGCACACAGAAACTGTGAAAGGTGCCAAGAAAGGTTTGTATTCGTCCGCCACGCATTTCTTCAATTCGGTGACGCATTTCATTCGCCGCTTTATTGGTAAACGTCAACGCAACAATAGCATAATCGGGGATACCGGTATCAAGCAAATATGCAATCCGTTGTGTCAATACACGCGTTTTCCCGGACCCGGCACCTGCTGTCACTAAAACGGCACCCAATGGCGCCTCCACGATTTCCTGTTGAACTTTTGTAAGCATGGGATGAGTATAGAACATAATTGCAAAAATCAGAAATTGTTTAAAGATTAACTTGTTATTAAGATGACTTGAAAAAACTTATCCTATAACCCAAGACTTAATTTCAACGCCCGATTGACCCTTGCCTCATCATACGGCGTCAATGTTGCTATCTTCCCGCCTAATCGCATTTTGTCCAATGTCTTAATTTGTTCGCATAATATAAGGCTGTCTTCGTTTAATCCGTATACTTCCTTTTCTAATCTTACGTGGGTTGGGATGTTGTTTTTGTAAATTTTGCTGGTGATACATGCCACAATTACCGTGGGTGCGTAATGGTTACCAATATTGTTTTGTATTATCAAAACTGGGCGGGTGCCGGATTGTTCGCTGCCTATATTGTCGTTGCCCAAATTGGCAAAATAAATCTCCCCGCGTTTTGGTGTCATTGGTAAGTACGATTCCCCCTAATTCATGGTATGTAAGGGAAGTGTTTAAGGTGAGTTGTGGAATGAGTATAATTCGTTTGACAAATCGACAAAATATATGTAACTTTAGAATTGTAAATAACAAGCAAAAGAAATACTTTGGAGGTATAAAAATGTCGTATAATAATCATACGGGGGGGGGGGCAGAATTTACCCAATAAATTAGAAGTCGATTCAAAGCCAAACAAGCGTACAACCAATTCGCGTGTTTTGGCTTTTTTATTTGCTGGGGTTTTTGTTATATCTGCATTTGTTGTTGGAATTGTAGTTGCAATGGATTTGAATCGTGATGGTGGGGAGGCGGCGCCCTCGTTGTCTGCAATGGCACTTTTCACCCAAACGGGGCTTAATCAAGAGGCGGGTGTTTTTATTAGACAGACTTTGGATAATAATTTTACAAATTCTATGACATCTATTGTGCCAGGTTCACAATTAGGTCCTTTGCTGGGACAGATTAGATTGTTTCCTCATATCGTTGGAGAAAGTAACCCTTTCAACATGCCTTTAACTGGTCAAGGGTTATGGACTCCAGTATATCTAAATAATGGTGTTCTAACTTTGCTTGGACCGTCCTACAGAAGATCGGTGTTTGGAGGTAATAATATTTACTCTACTTCAACAGTGCGAACAGTCCTCAATAACGATTTCAATCATTTCAGAAATAACTTGTTTCCATCTATAAATGATTTTCTTGTTGCGTCTTCGAATGTTCCTGGAAATTTGCATTCTGTACAACCAGATTTTGCTGTATCTAATGGTGTTGTTCATAACCCAGCAGTCCCAGCCGGCGATATGATTTTTTTGCCTTCTGGACACGAATTGAGAAATTTATGGTCTGTCACGGGAGGAGGGATAGTTTGGACAAGATCTTCTTTTACTGCTAATGCTCATCCTCATGATACGGTATCTTTCGCGCATATCTTTGGTACATCTTTTACTCATGACCCAGTTTCGATGGAACATGGTATTCGCCCAGCAATCCATATAAATGTTGCGAATTTTCCGCAACCACAGCCACCAGTGCCTACACATGTAGTAGCATTCAATTTACAAGGCGGAATCTTGAACGGTTCAACTGCAAGTTTTACCCAGGAAGTTTTATCTAATAGACCCGCACAACGCCCAATGAACCCAACACGCGCGGGACATACATTTTCACATTGGTCAACATCGCCAGTACAAGGTGTTGGAAATACATCGGTTTTTGATTTCGGTAGTGGTGTTACTTGGAATATGACTTTACACGCAGTGTGGATTGCACATACAAACCGAACATTGATATTGCATAATCAAAATGTTCTGATGGGGGCAACGGTAGCAAATCAAAATTTGACATTGCGACAAGGATATAGTTATCGTGTTGGAATTGATATACCATCGCCCGCACAAAGCGGTTTGGTATTCGTTGGATGGGCGTTTTCGTTGGCTAGAGCAAATACACAATTGGTAGACCTTGTGGAAGGTTCTACATACATTATGCCCGCTGGGAATAGAACGTTGTTTGCGGTATGGCAAAATGCAGGAAGTCAGTTCATTCCATTTGGCGACATAGGCGGATTGGTGCATTTAAACGGGGTAGGTGGTTCTACCGCAGACATGACAACCACATGGTATTACAACCCATTCGTTGATACAACAATGCAATTGCCAACGGCAACATATATGAACACAACATTCCGCGAAAACAACCCAGATTTTATTAGCCGTACATTCGACGGATGGGTAATGGAAATATCCCACATGTCGGGAAGCATCGCATCAAATCAAAGATTCACAAGAATCCCACAATACACAGGAAATGCAGTAACCAGCGGTGAGGTAGAATTTTTCGCAAGATGGGTTTAAAATTGTCGAAGAAATTTAGTTATAGCCAACATCACAGAAATTGTATATAATTAACCCAATGGGCTTTACATTATTCGGTCTTGATATCAGATTCTACGGCTTAATCATCGCCGCAAGTATTTTGGTTGCATTTTTCTTGGGGCAATGGTTGTACAAAAAGTTAGGATACAAAGATGACATTGGATACCATATTTTATTAATAGGTGTGCCGCTTGGAATTATTGGGGCGCGTGTGTTTTATGTAATATTTTTTCCGGGTGAAATTGCCTTGTTCGACATTCGCGGTGGTGGTATGGCGATTTACGGTGCCGTGCTTATGGGTATCCTCGCCGTGTTTATATACGCACGTATTCGCAGGGTTGGGTTTTTCACATTGACCGACGGGCTTGCGATTGTTTTGATACTCGCACAATCAATCGGGCGATGGGGTAACTTTTTTAATCAAGAAGCATATGGTTTGGAGATCGGGTTTCATTTCTTCCCGATTACCGTTATGATTGGCGATACGCCGCATCTTGCGACATTTTTTTATGAAAGTTTTTTCAACATGGTCGGGTTTGTTTTATTGACGCGAATATTTTTCAAGACTCTGTTTACGTCATCGGATGAATCATGCACAAAGTTACAACGGGTTAATAACTTTCTTTTCCCAAAAAAATTCGGTACAACAACCGCTTGGTATTTTATTTTTTATGGGTTGGTAAGGTCCATCATCGAACCTTTGCGTACGGATTCTTTGACCTTTTTCGGCGAAAGTACCTTTATTTTAAATAGGATAAATTTCGTTCTATCCTTGCTTTTAATCGCCGTTGGTGTTATAATATTGGTACTAAATCACAAGGGTTTGATAAGCCAAAACAACGAAAATTTGTTGAGGGCGGATGTAATAGAATCATCAGAAGAAGAAACTTTGCCAGAAGAGGGGGAGGTCAATGCAAGCGATGACAAACAACTTCAATGACCAAATGGATTATTTCATTCGCAGGTTCGACGAAGATTTTTTGACATTGACCAAACAAAAGACCGACAGCAAAATTATACAAATGGCACATATACCATTGCATGAGGTATATAAACGTAGATTAGACAAAATTCGCGAATACACTAACCAAGCATCCCGTGAACGATATCTTGCAAAAGATGAATCCGAGGTTATTCTTGCAAATCTTATTATGAAAGTTTTGATGGAGACCGAACAAGAATTTGGTAGCGAAACCGATGATTTTTTTGATGAATTAGCAAGTTCAAAAGACGCGGAATTAGACGAAATATTAAGCGGTTTTGAATTTTACGACAACAACCCATTCAGAGAAATTGCAGAAAGAAGATTAGAAAAAATAAAGCGTAAAAAGAATAAATAATACTTTTAATTATAATTTTGATTTGTTGTGACGTCTTTTGGTGATATACTATGCATGAAAGGGGAGACATGGCAACAATTAAATGTGATGGATGTGGCGCAAATATTATAAGAGAAGGTGATGACCAATCACCGATTATTTCGTGCGAATTTTGCGGAACGGCAAATGACACACCCAAAGCAGATAATGCGAAGACGGAAACACCAACCAAACAAATTGTAATTAAACTAGAAACCCCAGAAAAACAACGCGACGAAGAAATCGAACAATTAGTGCAAGAAGCAAAAGCAGTAATCGCTGAAAACGAAAAGCGCAGAAAATGGCGAATAGTCAGGGAAAATATATTTTTACCGCTTACATTATTGGCGGTTGCAATAGGGGCAACCATTTTGATTTTGTGGTTATTATAGACTTGTACTCAATAAAATTTCATGATAAAATACGCCTATGAATAAACTCATTATTGCCAGATACGGTGAAATCCATCTTAAGGGGAACAATCGCGGAATTTTTCTCGATAGACTTATTTTGAATATGAAAAATAAATTGGGCGATACCGCATTGGTTCGCCATTTTGATACTCGTATTGAGATTGATGGATACTCAATTAACGACGAACAAGAGATATTGAAAAAAGTTCAACAAACATTTGGCGTAACAAGCGCAAACGTAGCAACAGTTATTTTGGCAACAAAGGATGATATTTTTGAGTATCTTAAAACAATTAAAGTTAATAGCACATTTAAAATTAATGTAAACAGGGCAGATAAAAAATTCCCATACAAAAGCCCAGAATTTGCCGGGATGTGTGGGGGGATTATTCTCGAAAACAATTCAAATGCAGTTGTTGAACTCCGCGATCCAAAGACAATTATCAACATCGATATCCGCGGGGGTGGTCGTGCATACGTATATTCCGAAGAAGGTGGGGCAAAGTCACATAACGGCGTAGGGGGACTCCCAGTAGGTGTCAGTGGCCGTGCGATAGTTTTATTGAGCGGTGGTATAGATAGCCCAGTTGCGGCATACCTTGCGGCAAAACGTGGGTTATCAATTGATTTCATCCATTTTGCAACCCCACCATATACAAGTGATTTAAGTATTCGTAAAATTGAAAAATTGCAAGAAACTCTTGAAAACTATTGCGGCAAAACAAGGCTTTTCATAATTCCATTTACGGAGATTTCGCGCGAAATTCAAAAAAACTGTCGAGACGAATATATGATAACAATAATGCGTCGATTCATGGTACGAATTGCCGAAAGTGTTGGATTGGAAAATGGTGGTAATTGTATTATAACCGGCGAAAATTTAGCCCAAGTTGCATCGCAAACAATACAGGGTATAACATCAAATAATTTTTGTGCAGAACAATTGCCAATATTGCGCCCATTGATAACTTTTGACAAATCAGAAATCATTGAACTCGCAAAAAGAATTGGAACATATGAAACAAGCATTGAACCGCATTTGGATTGTTGTACAGTATTCGTACCATCAAAACCATCCATTAAACCAAGGTTAAAAGATGTCGAAGTTAACGAGAAGAAATTGAACATTGACCAATTAGTTGCAAACGCAATTAAGGAGTCATTATGAATATTGAAATAAGAAAGACCAGTGAATTCACAAAGATTTATAAAATTAACCTAACATCCAATTGAGTATGTTCATATAATGATATATGAACAAAGACACACTATTTTTGATTAAGACCGTTTACGATGCATCTCTTTTAGTCACAGATGAATTTTTCATTGCATCAAAAGATGAAAACGGCGATTTAGTAACCAGTTTCGATTACGAGATAGAACAATACATAATCGATAAAATCAATGAAAGTTATCCCAAATTTGATATTGTATCGGAGGAATTTAACTCACATGGCAAGTTGACATCAAATTGTTTTATTATCGACCCGCTTGACGGCACGATAAATTTCGCACATGGATTGCCGCTTTGGGGGATTCAAGTTGCAATGGTGAAGGGTAATAAAACGATAGCAAGTGTAATATATCTTCCAAAATTGTATGAACTTTTTTGGGCAGATGAAACTGGTGCGTATAGAATAGAAAATCCAATCAATATAGAACAAGACATATTAACAAAATCTAAAAGAATCTATGTGTCCGATCGCCCTGCGACCCAATCACTATATTTGGTGGAGGGCGGTGACAAATTCAAAGCGTTAGATAAAATGAATAAAGAAGTCAGCCGTCATTGGAGATACTATTGCTGCAATGCGGTAAACATGTCATGGACGGCATGTGGACGCTTGGGCGGCGCAATTTTACGAAAAGACAATGTATGGGATTACATTCCAGGTCAATATATAGTTAAACAAGCAGGCGGAATAATCATTAATAAGAAAGGTGCACATATAGGTGCAAATTCAAAGGAAATGGCAAAATTACTTTTAAAAAAGGGAAAGAAGATAGGATGACAATGTAGTTGCTATTTTAATTCTTTTTCTAGTCGTTTTATCAATTCTTCTAATTTTAATATCGTTGAATATGGCACAATTTTTTGGTTATAAAATCGTCTCAAAGTACGCAAGTTAAGAAGGATTAATTCCACATTCTTTTTTTCTATGTTTATGATATTCGTCATATACTTTTCATTGTGTTGGGGATTGTGAATCAACCCTTCCAAATGGTTTGCCATGTATGCTTTGCCCATCAATTGTGCGTTTGGTGAGGAATAAAAATCACCAACATCTTGAATTGTTGGGTTATGTAATGTAAATCTTTGCATTTGTGCCTCAATCGCATCTTGAAAATCTCGTTGTGTTGACCTTGGTTGCGTTGAAAAATTTCTTAAACTCATTATGTCACTATCTATGAATAATTTGTTGGCATTGACACATGCTAAACAATATTTAAGGAGAATTTTCATGGCGGAAGTAAAAAAAACAACTACAACAAAAAAGATAGCAACAAATTCGAATGGGGTTAAAAAAACTACGACATCATCAACTGCGGTTAAAAAGAGTACACCCGCTACATCAAAATCTTCTGCATCAAAAAAAACAGGGGCAACAGCACAAAGTGATGCACGCATAATCGCAAAAGATGTTAAAAGCGGCACCAAGAAAACGGTAAATGCTACCAAAACAACGGCAAAGAAAAGTGTTGTCGCAACCAAAAAGGCGGCGGATAAGACCGAAAATGTTGTTGTTAATGCATATCATAAAACTGTAGATGGTGTAAAGCATGCGGGTGAATACGTAGTAGATGGTTGTAAAAAAGTGTATCACAAGGTAGACCAACAAACGCGTAAAGTAGTTGAAATGGTAGGCGAGGATACAAAAGAACAATTTCGCGAGATGCAAGATGCGGTTTGTAAATGTACCGATGGCAATTTGATGCACAAAGATGATGCCGAAAAAATTGCAAAGGGCGTACGTCGTATGTGTAACCAAAAGAATATTTCCCGCGGTGAATATCTGATAGGCAAAATCAATATATTTAATGACGACATCAATCAAACAATAGATTATTGTGCAAGAACAATTAAGAGTTTCGGAAATGATTCAACCAAAAAATAAAGTGCATTCAGCACTTTTTCTTTTATTTGCCATTTTAAGTTTGCGTGCTATAATACCCACATGGAAAAAGTTTTAATCGGAAAAATTTTGAAACCACGTGGTTTGCGTGGTGAATTGAAGGTTCAAATATTGACTAACAAACCTGACGTATTTCTTGACATAGATTGTTTTAACGTTAATGATAAGTGTTACACAATTAATGATGCATCTATCCAGGGTAATTTTGGATATTTTACGCTTGTCGGTATTAAATCTTACGAAGACGCAGACGAATTACGTGGCAAACAAATTTGGATTAACAAAGATTCTTTCCCATTGGAAGATGATGAAGTATTGGAATCCGATATAATCGGGTTTGAAATGTTTGACGAAGATGGCAAAAAAATAGGTTCGTTAGACAGAGTCGAAAATTACGGTAGTGGGGATATTTTGATTTGCGGTGAATATTCAATCCCGAATGAAGATGTTTTTGTATTGGAAACAAATATGAAAACACGAAAGATTATCGTATCTAAAATTGCACTTACCGCAGAAGAAATTAGATAACTTAATCTAACAAGACAAAAGATTTGGCGACGGCCCCTCGAGGGGTGTAGCATGGGGGTGGATAATTAAAATCACAATTTTGACATTATTTCCGCAAATGTTTTCGGCTCTCGAACATAGTATTATTAAACGTGCGTGTGATGCCGGCAAGATTGAAATTAATATAGTAGATTTTCGCCAATATACTAAAGACAAACATAACCGCGTAGACGACATCCCATTCGGCGGTGCTACAGGCATGGTCATAATGGCACAGCCAGTAGTAGATTGTGTAGAATCGATAGATCCGAATCACGAAGCACATAGAATATTTTTAACACCAGCGGCACCCGTCTTGAATCAAAATAGAGTTGTAGAACTTTCACAAAAAAAGAATTTGTTAATATTATGCGGTCATTACGAAGGGGTCGATCAACGTGCAATAGACCTTTGTTTTGACGAGGTTATATCAATAGGCGAATTCGTATTAACGGGTGGGGAAATTGCCGCCATGGTACTTGTAGACGCCGTATCACGTTATGTTGATGGCGTAATTTCAAAGGGAAGTCTCGAAAATGAAAGTCACACCAACGGATTGTTAGAACATCCACAATATACACGGCCAAGAGAATTTAGGGGCCTAAACGTTCCCGAAGTTTTATTGAGTGGAAATCATAAAGAAATCGAAAAATGGAAACTTGAAACAAGTAAAGAAGTAACCAAGAAGTATAAAAATAAATAAATTGAAAACCTGTTGACTTCATTTGTCGAAATTTGTTTTGTTTGTTATAATATGCCCACGGCGTGGGCGTAGTTTTGTTTATACGGACATTGTCTTTAATATATAAATACAAAAAAATTAAATATATAAAGGAGTTCATTTAATAATGGATTTAATTTCAAATACACACAAGAGGCTTTTGTGGTGTCTTGTTGGTGGTGTTGCATTTTTGCTTGTTGCATTAATGGTTATAGGATCATTTTGGGATTATCAAATTGCCCA
>Ga0131853_10006673_pt1 | contig 20841 bp, 4 predicted proteins | sample TergutLab28metaG_FD_92764 | JGI IMG/M metagenome (GOLD analysis project Ga0131853, IMG submission 92764) | Labiotermes labralis P1 segment gut microbial communities from Petit-Saut dam, French Guiana - Lab288 P1 (version 2) (version 2) | ecosystem: Host-associated > Arthropoda: Insects >...
TAAAGTGATCCCGTTACAGGCCCGGTGTGGCCCAGAGGGTGGGTAGAGGTATAGCTCTACTCTTCCATGACCGAGGCACTAGAAGGGGGTGAGTGGTCAGCAGCACGCCCCGGCCGCACTTTAACCCCGGGAAAGACCCGGTACCCATTGTACAGGAGGCTGGGTGGGCCCAAGGACCGGTCTGGACGGGCGGAAAATCTCGCCCCCACCGGGATTCGATCCCCGGACCTTCCAGCCCCTAGTCAGTCGTTATACTGACTGAGCTACCTCACAGAGAACACATTCCGTGTCCAATAAAATGAGCAATCAGTTAAAGGTACAGAGGAAAATCTTGACCACCATCAGTGGCACTGCAACTAGCAGCGGACCTTGGCCTCTCGTAGGTAGAAGGAAGTATTAACCATCATCAGTGTCATAAGAGCTCTCAGTGGGCCTTGACAGGGAAATAATAACCATTTATTCTGAGAATCGTAAAGTACACTGTGTAAAAAACACGGTTACCTAATGTCAAAGTAGGAGACACAAATATCTATGATTGGGCCAAAAGTGGTTCATTTCTATCTTACTGAGAAATTCTTTCACAAAACTTGCACATTTTTAGATGTAACTGGGTAATGCTGACAGTAGAGGACACAACAAACATACCACAGACACAATAAATGGCTTTGCATGGCGTGAAGCTGGTCATTTATCATTCACTCTATGGAAAATTTGCTGTGTGGTAGAGGAAAAGGGTTCTTCTGATGACCCCAATTAACCTACTCTCTCCATCTTCTACCTTGTAGAAGAATGCACAGTTTTCCCCTCCTACACAAGTCGTCCATACTGCACATATAAGCTTAACCCTTACCCTGCTAACGTGGAGAATATGGTGAGCTCCTAATAATGCCAGCAAATGGCAGATGGGATTTAACTTGGCGTTTAAAGGGTTAATCATGAAAATGTGAAATCTCATAATTGCCTTCCAACCACAGTAACAATAAATTACTTAACTGGTACTTTTTTGCCTAAAGGTGTAGATATGTTGCAAAACACTTTACACTATTTACAGTATGTGGCTTTCCTTTTAATTTCATTCCACATTATTCCCTTACCTCTTATTATGTCTGAATATGTTATGTCCATATTTATCTTAGTCTCACTTCAGTTTTTTTATATATGTCTTATGGAAGAATGTGTGAAATAAAATATAATTTTGTTTTGCAGTCTTTCTTTTCCTCTTGACTGTTATCAGTATTTTCACAAAATAATATCCACACTAGTTAAGCAAGTTCACTCCATGCAACCATGTAACAATACTTGTGTGTTAATGTTTCAGTTGATTCGAGCAAGCAGTATGATACTACACGAGCCTATCTCAAGGAGTTAGATGTTGTTACCAATGTGTGGATTGGTCTCAAGAAAAAGGGACCAAATGATGAGTTCTCATGGACGTAAGTGTTCACGGACTAGTATAATTGGTAATTGTTAATGTACAATTAGTGCAAGTGGATTGTTTCTCTATAAACCATAAAATATACTGATCTAGGCCAGGCACTTAAATTTGTATACATTGTCAAACCAAGTATCTGTGAAATAAATGAAAATCCAAAATGTGCCCAGCTGGTCATTGGCAGAATCTTTTTCTCTTCTTCTTGACATCTTTTGCTTGCAAATACATTTTGTCAGACAAGAAACCATATTGGGAAATTCATGAAGTCAGTTTATTTGCTTTTGAAGACGAAGAGTATACTTAGGAGTTCAGAACCACAAATTTCTGAAAAGTGTTCTTGAAATATGCCAGGATATTTACTTTGACATCCCAAACATTCCATTGGTGGAATCTAAATGTATTCAGACAGCTGTTATTCAAATCTGTCTCCATGTGCTTTCTCAGAAAAGTCTCATACAAGATTATTGAGCTCTGCCAATTCACACAGTACACTTGCTGCTCTCCAGTGACTACAAGACTCTGCCTCAAGATGGTGGCTACTGGCAGGAGCAAATTCCCAAGTCTGAGGCAGCTCTCTGTGCGGCCATAGACCCAGCAGCAGATTTTCGTTGGCACAGCCTCAATTGTGGTGGTCCAGAAACAGCTTCGTTCATCTGTGAACTTCCTGGTATGTACAGGTTTGTTCTTTTCTCGGTAACCAGTGACGAAATATAGAAGGACCAAGTAAAGGAGAGACAAGGGGTAACAAAGAAAGAGAAGGATAGAAATGGCAGATTTGAGAACTTGCAATGCTGCAGACAAATGGATTTAAGCTGATAATACAGCTGAGAATATTAGTGCATATCACAAGAGATGGAAGAATATGTAGAATGATGATACTGTAAGGCAGGGACTCTCAAGCTCATGTGTGCAAGAGCCTTCTGATGATTGTAAACTCCTAAGCTTGCAGCTTTCTGTGTTAAATCATATAATTTGTTCACAAAAAAATAAAATCATAAGACCTAAATTTTTTGTGTTTATATTTAACATTATGCTGTAAATCTGTGGCACTGAATAGGTACTCATATTGTGTTGCAAGGCCAATGTGATTTACAATTTTGTGCTGTGGAAAAATGCTTTTCAGAACTGCTGATCTTAAACTCTGTGACTTCTTGATTTGCTATATGAGTATTATGTTGGACACTGTCCACTCTGTGACACATATTTAATGTATGTGATGTTCAAGGAGTTGGCTCCTGTCTTGTCTTCAAGTTGTCATCACACAGGCAGATTGTTCAATTTGGATTGGACATGACTGGTGAAAAACAGCATGACATTTTAAATCTATGGTATTTTGTATGTGTAGGCTAGAAGAAGATGAAAAAATTAATGACACTTTACAAATGAACAGTTGTGTCAGTATGAATAATAAATTGTGAAAGATGTGGAAGAAACCATATGTGGCCAATTTTGAATAATCCTAGCATTAACCTAGTGCCAATGAGAGAAACGAACAGATTTTAGTCATGACAGTTGGCCTGCATGCTGACATTTCACCATCAGACTTCCAGCATTGCAAGCAACAGTGCTGCCCACAACACAGTAATGCGTGTGATCCTGTTTCAGTAGCATTGCGCATATTTAAGTGTGAAAGGAGAAAAGACTACTTCTAATACAAATGCATACAAGATTTTAAATGGAAAACTGAAGAAAAAACACTTAACAGACATAGAAGTGGGTGGGAAAATAATATTAAAGTGGATTTTAAGAAAAATATTGGGTGAAGTTGGTCAAGTGGAAGGATAGGGTCCACCTTGGGCTTTAGTTAATGCTAGTGAACCTTGTGTTTCTATAGAAAGAGAGTATTTCTTAACTAGCTCAATATGAGTAAGTATGAGCTATCAATTCACTCAGCACCATAGCTGTGGTTAATTAGCTCAGTGACACATGTGAAGACAGAAAAGGAGTTGAGAAAGCTTTATCATTAGCAGTGATGAGTTCTGTGCATTTCATTAAAAGATAGTTAGCTACTGAGGATATCAGGTTAAATTGCTCTATACCTTTTGTCTCAAGTTCACAAAACTGTAGTAGTTTGATGTCTGTCATGTACTGCAATGCATGGATAATCATTTAAGAAAATCTTTATGTTTACAAAACTGAATATATTACAGACTGTGATGTGAATGTGCTTTTCAGAGAGCCAGAGTTATCGAAAAATTAAGAGGTAATAACTCCAAAATGAACAAGTAGAACACCTATCATAAAGTTACCAGAACTGACAAGCAAATCTGTATTGTTACAGTCCCACCATGGGCATGGGCAGAAAATGGCTGCATGCTGACTGCGCTGCCATCACTGACAGTAATTTACCTACCAGAACAAGCTGCTGTGGAATTAACATCTGACTGTGGAATGGCTGGGACCCGACAAATAGCATGCAAGGGACAGGCTGTAAGTGGGTAAATACTGTGTAGTCTGCAAATCTGCAAATGGTCTCTTTCAATAATATGGATCTCCACTTCTTAACCGTGTTCCTGAACATGATAGAATAATGGATATGGCAAGGCAGTTTTAAGTGCTGGAAAATAAGATGATGTGAAGGGAAAGAGGGTACAGGAAAGGGAGTTGATGAAATTGACTCATCAACCACAGCAATGAGGCTGACCTCAACCTCCACTCCCTCTACATGCCATCATAGCATGTACAGACCACTATACCTTGTTTAAACCTGTATGACTGCAACATACTGTGCAAGGCTTGGAATAGTGTTCAGTTGCATAATCATTGCTGCTTATCCCTCTCTGTATCTTAAGGTTCTGTTCTGATATTGGTGAATAAACAAGTGCATTATAATTTAGAAGGCGGTGGCACAGTGGTTAAGGTGCTGTGCTACAAATCGGAAAGTCGCTGGTTCGATTCCAGATGGTGTCATTGGAATTTTTCATTTATAATCCTTCCAATCACACTATGGCCCTGGGGTCAGCTCAGCCTCTAACAGAAATGAGTACCAGGAGCATTTCCTGGGGGTAAAGGCGGCCGGTGTGTAGGACTGACAACCTTACCACCATCCTGTACCGTTGTCATGTAATCTGGGAAACTTAACTTCCTGGAACCCTCTGGGACACTCCAGGCCTGTAATGGGACTGCTTTACCCTTATTACAATTTAAAAGAAATACATTTAAATTGAGTTTCAGAAGCCTATTATGCTGTTTTCTGCTCTTCATAACGACAGTGCTGTGTATAATGAAATAAGTAGGATTACAGTCTATACACAAGTTCTATCATGCTTGTAAAAACAGCCACATGTTTTGGCTATAATAGTTGTGTATAGACTGTAATCCTACTTCTTTTCTTTCTTTATATATTTATTTTTGAACACAATGAAGTTGTCCAGTATAAAAAAAAAAGACTACTGTGATCAGTGTGCTGGTCATCCATCCTTTAAGAATATCTGTTCTCCATTGTTACTCTATGTTATTCACCTACCTAGTACCTAGTACTGGCAAATTTCTCCCCATAGCATGCCATGATGGTAAGGAAAATGGGAAGGTACAGGCATAGCTGTACCAATTTTAGGCAGCAGCGCTATAAAGGAGGTCAAATCTCCATTCCTGCCACTAGATTCTCAGACAGGTGCCCCAGTAGACAGTATAGAGGAGGCTGGGTGGACCCCAGGGCCAGTAAAGAGAAGAAAGTCTCTTGCCCACATGGCAGTTCAAACTCTGGACGGTTCACCCCTTGGCGCATCGCTGTATTGACAGCACTATCCCCCGCCGTCCCACACACACACAAATTTTATATATCTTACACATGCGTGTGTGTGTGTGTGCGCGTAGCTAGGTTTGTGGGGTATGAGACCAGCAATCACAATTGATGCCCCAAAAACAAATCACAAATTAAAAATGGTATTTACTAATTAATTTTTCTTTTATTAGTTTCAATAATTTAAAATTTGTTGGGCACAGGAAATAAAATTCTCACATTTAAAATATTATCTGCCAAATTTGCCACCTGGATGCAGCTGCTTCACTGCCACTCACCTTTAGCTATGCAACTGACCAAAGGAACAATAAAGTTTTCACCTGTATAAACTCACAAATGAACTTTGTCTTGAGAAAAAATGTCAACCTCTCAACAGCTGTGCTACTTGGTACTGGTCAGTTAGTTGCCATTAACCCTTATCCTGCTAACGTGGAGAATATGGTGAGCTCCTAATAATGCCAGCAAATGGCAGATGGGATTTAACTTGGCGTTTAAAGGGTTAAACAACTTCGCTGCCATTTTAGGAGTGGACTTTTTTCCTCCACAGCACTGCAGTTACTGCATTGTCATATCTTGATTTACAGAATTACATGTGTGAAAATGAACGAAAAATTCATGACATACTTCCTGTACTTCGCATCATTAAGACTGTAAACGATATACAATGACAGGTGAATGACAGTTTGCCCAGACAACAGAAACTGTGACCAGTTCAGAGTATTTTCAAACCCTCTTGGAGTTGACTGCCATACCTTAGAGCACGCCCACTCAACTCAACCAGTAGCTGGTGGATAACATGTCGCTTGCAGGAACATTTAAAATGTGAAAACTTCTTTTAACCCTTTCCCTGGCAAGACCAAGATAGAATGCCAATTAAACTTTGAAAAATTATCAGCCATCTACTTATGAAGACACAATTTAGATTACCGAGTAATTTTGTAAAATGTGCTAAAAATAGTGATATCCTAGCCTAGGATGTGAAGAGAAACATACACACGTACAATTATACGTATAATTGTTCATTCTTCAATGTAGGTACTGAATTTCATGTTGCCCAAATGCAGACCAAATTTTGCTGCAGTTGCCAGCTCCATGTTAAAATTTGAGCAGGTCTGCACTAGGGCTTCCAGTTAAATACTGATGTCACTTTCCTGTAGGTTGGCAAGAGTGTACACAGGTGTATTATTCTCAGCCTTTCATCTGGAGCAACTAAACACCCAAGGAATAGCGTAAATAATTTGTGTGTGAAAAATCTGGATACGTGAGTTTTCCGGTTAAATTAACAATCATTTCAGGTGCTTTACTTTCTTGTAACATTTATAATAGGAGAGGTGACAAGGGAAATGGGCAGAAGTAATATTAAAATTTGATTGAACCTGGCTGGTTGAAACCTCATCATTTGACAATTCTTCCTGCTCAACAACCAACAGCCATGCACTATCCTGTTTCAGTATTAGACTGTCCACCTTTGTTTATTGACCCCAATTCAGAAAGCAGCAAGTACAGTATATATGTTTCATGTTTAATAGGACCGCGATGATATGATGCGTCAGCTGTCATGTGATAATGGGAATGAATCAAGCCATGAAATGGAGGAAGAAGACAGGCCTGTGTCACCAAGCAGCACAACTCTGGGCACCCCTAATGACAGCAGTGCAGGTGGAACTGAATCCCATCAGCCACCAACAAGACATCGCCGTGATGCTGACGATGTCAGCCCACTACTGCAAACACTAAGAAGCACCAGTGCAGACGTAGATGAGGCCAGCAGCAGTGGCACTAACACTTATATTGTTACAAGGACTGCAGTAACTGTCACCACAAACAGGGACACTACTGAAGAAGTAAATATCACAACAACTGAACAGTTCACAGCTCTTGAAGTGGCATCAGCAACAGCTGACTTAACTGTGACTGGTAACCATGCAAAACAAATATATACCACAACAGATCCCAGCACAATGGCAGCAACCAAGATGGTGCCTACAGAGTACTTTGTAACAGCTGAGCCATATAACTCATCTGTCACTCTTAAAGACACGGTGCAGAAAATAACTACAGACAAACCACACCAAGGTCACAGCACAGAGAAGACAGAGAGTACTGGCAGTGTATCACCAACACCAGTCGTTATGTCTGCTACAGTTTTTTCAACTATTAACACAGCTGTTGAAACATCAGTGCCACTGGTTGTACTAAATGAAGCCAAGGAAATTACAATGTCACTTGCAGAGGACAATGTTACAAAAAACAACACAGGAGAAATGAATATGAGAGATGAAATTTTTCTACCTGAAACTGTTGCAGTTACAATAGATACCTACACTACAAGAAGTATAATCAATACAACAGCAAGCAGTTCTGGTAATGAGAGTGTAAGTATGTCAGATGAAGAATCAATGAAGCCAAGTATTAAGGAAAGCCAAGTACTAATCAAACAGAACATTGAAACTGATGATCAAGCCTTGAAAGAGAACCAACGTCGCCAGTTCCTACCAGCACCTCTACGTGGCCCATCACATAAAACTGACAGCCAGACAGATGAGAATGTCACTAAATCCATCAGTGACTTGGCTTCACTTAACAACAACCAAGATGAAGGGGAACCAATTCAGCCTGTTGAAACTGAACCAGAAGTGCCGGCTCGACCAAACAGAGGCAGAAGGCTAACCAGACCTCAAGGTCACGCATTCTATCCTTATTTTCTTAACCGCATATTGGGTTGAAACACTGCTTCACTCTTGTAAATGCTTCAATAGTGAAAGTTCTTCATCACTTGTTTCCATTTTGCTATCGCTGTCACAAATACAGCTTGCAGAGAACTGCACAGTAAGAAACGGAACAGTAACACGTCACTCACGTCTTGATTTGCAATGAATAATATTCCAAATACCACTCATTAAACAAAAATTAATACACCACCCTTAGACTGCATTGACTAAAGATGTCTGCACAAATATCACCTATCAACATGTTAATGTGAGTACCAAAAAATGAGAAATGCTCAAATAAAAATCATTAGTATAAACAACTACCATGAACATATAATAGCCAGCTCATGAAATAAGGCAGTGGACCACTACACATTTAAAACCCTGCCTGTATCTGCTGTCACAAAGAGTTCCTATAGAACTATACAGTTACGAATTTGGAATGGCAATAAAAGGCATCCATTCTTTCTATAGGTAAATTTCGACCTATCATTTGCCATGAAAGCACAGAAGAAGAGTTAGATGTATAGTTTGATGTTCAGATGACTGCATCATGATATATTCCTATAATAAAACCAACAAGATGCACCATTTTCTCAATTTTATTTTTGGAATAAAACTCTGCATGTTTTGGACAGTTCCTCTGTCCATCGTCAGGAGTTTTTCACTGTGCACACAGCAATGGTGTATATCAAACAGGTTTTGCTGACATATACCAGTGCTATGTGTACAGTGAAAAACTCCTGTCGATGGACAGAGGAACTGTCCGAAACATGTAGAGTTTTATTCCAAAAATAAATTTGAGAAATTAGTGGATCTAATTGGTTTTATTACAGGAATTAGATGTATAGCTATAGTGTTTCTTTAAACTTGGCGCTATATGGGATGTGTGGTTAACACCTCACCCCAGCCACTCTTCATGTGCCAAAAAAAATGTGTAATTATACTTACTGAACCAGATCTGGATAGAAGCTGCCTTCTGGGACATGACAACATATAATCTGGTAGAAATGTAACAATGTTTTATGGGATCATGCTGTTTCCACCACTGGGGCACTCTTATAGCATTGTATCACCATATCCTGGTGAAGCATATGACACAATCCTCTGAAATATCAGTATTCTTCCATCAGATTGCAAAGTATCCCACCCCAGAAGACAGCAATTTCCACAGTTAACTATTTCAAGAATGTCAAATCTCACTTAGTTTTGTGTCCTTCTAAAAACCGCTGTAATCAGTGTCAGTTGCTACAAAACAACACACAAACAATTAATGGCAATATTTGTAATTCAAGTGTAGTTTATTTCAGGTAGTCAATTGAATTGCATGCTAACATGAATGATTACAAAGTTCACCATAAATGTTATTAATTGTGTTTAACCAGCATTCTTTCTATCCACTGACAGATGAGACAAAAAAATTTAGAATCATATATTCTACAGAGCTCTATTAGAAATATATCCTATCTCTTCTGCCTGGAATATTGCATTATATCACTTCAATTTAGCTAAACTCCACTTTAAGAACTAATTCTCATATTGCATAAGACTTCAATGGCAGAGGTGATATCCATTACAAATTAAGAACTGAGAGTCCCAACTCCAGAACACGTAATGATAAATGATTGTATTGTTAGAAGGACGTGAGAAAAAAGATGGACCTACAAAATTACCAAGTTCTAATATGTTCCGAGTGATAAGTTTCACAGATTTGGAACACACTGAAGTTTTGGCATATTTAAGAGATATTTGTATTTTGACAGAGATAGCAAAACAGCAAGAGGAACTGCATGTGCATCATGCAGTTTGCCGAATTTCACGCATCACTCACACAACTGCACCGTCCTGTCTCCCGTCCTGCATCACTATGCCATGCAAATAAGTTGGACGCACACACACGCACAGCACGACACATTGCCACAATGGCTTAAACCTTCAGTCACTCTATTTACACTTCAATAAAAGAGATGTTTTTTCTCTTATGGTCCCATATTACCTGACAAACATATGTTCAAGAACAACCCACATAAAACATTATGGCATTTCACAGCTCAACGATGTCTCAGCTCTTCTGAAAGTGCTGAGTATAAAAAAATATACTTGAAATTAAAAAACACCAAGTATTTGTTTAGTTTACATCATACTTACAGGCTGTTCCACTGAAAATCTGGAAAACTGCTGCTTCCTAAATTCAATTTACCAAACTTTTAACATGGGATACACACTTCCCAGGTACAGGTGAAGTGTAAAACATCTTCCCCCACAAAGACAAGCCATGAAAGTGATGAACGTTGTATTCGCTGATAAAAAACTAAGAAATTCGGTTTGAGGTGAATCTTCAGTGTGGTTGTACAAGCCAGGAGCTGTGGATGGGGCACCTTGTGCGTGCATGGTGTTATTTTACAATGCATCCCAGGCTGAATCACTTTTGCACTGAGATGCAACTGGACAACTCTGTCAGCCATGTCTTATGCTTGTTAAAAGACATAACAGATGTCCTGACCTAAACCTGGTCTCCACACTTGCCTTTCATGCTGTGTACTTTCAATAAAGATGGAAATTCAAATGTATATGTAAAGCTACTAGCTTGCAATTGCTATCACTTCTTCTACACCAAACAATAATTCAATAAACATTCACTCATTCATTCTTATGGTATTGTGATTTGAGATCAAAACATGCCATATGCACATCATGTTTCCAAACCATACATGCATGCAAGTAGGTTTTCATCATAGAAAATACCACCTAAGAAATCAGTTCTGAACTTCGCAGATGAGTGATGTGCACTACTGCTTCGTATTGGCATGACCGTGGGTTTGATTCTCAAACCAGAGGGGTGATATGCATTGACTGCTCAGTCCTTTTGTACCTTCAGAAATCCCTCCAATGAATGTCAGGACTGCATCTCATAATAACCCATATCGGCTTCTTTCCACATCAACTCTGTGCATCATCCACAGTCTTTGTCAATTAGTAAACATTAAGAATACATCTTCAAATAATCCCTTCAGGCTAAAGAATATGAAATGAACAGCATTAAGTGTGGTGTATGATGTGATCAAATTATTTGAAAATGCTTATTATTATCTGCTGGTGAACAACTATACTTTTTATTATACCATGAAAAAATACTTTACTGACAAAAGTGTTGCTGGTAAAAATGAATATTCAGATGAGTAACAAATTTGACATGCTGGTGGCTCTCCAAGCATGCTAAATGTTCTTAAACAAAAGCCAGTTTCCTCCGTGCACAAATTTGGATATTATTTTAGTAAGTGTGTCCAGCTACAATTCTGCACACACTTGCTAACACATGTCAGTGATCCAGTTTCAGTCACTCCCATAACTGCACACACCATACAGCCGTGAACACAAACCTCTTGTTATTTCGTACAAACTGACTTCCAGGAATGGCTCACACAGTGTAGTGTTATGCTGTCTTTCTCATTTTCCATGAGACTTTTAACTGTCGCACTGCAGATATCATGTGTGTTTCTTTTTATACATAAAATTTATTACTGCTGACTGCTTTCCAGCAAACAGTAGCTACATTGCATTCCTAGCCTTTCCTTACATCTGTCAGTTTTGTAAGAAAGCCATCAGTAGAAATTATTGTAGTCAGAGGTTTGCCAAATAGATGTAGTGTGATTGCCAAGGTTAGGATATCTTCTGTGTGAATATAGTACAATGCAACTATCAAAGTGATTCATGTAATTTCAATCATAGCTCAATGTTCAATCAGTGATGATTCTAGAATACATGTATTAGATGAACTGTAATCTTAAGATTATCAACCAGTAACTGTACACAATGCAACATTAATGATGTATTCTGGATACTTCAGATTCAAAACAAAACTGTTATTAGTTAAATAATATACAAGGTTCTTTAACACAGTTTGTAAATTTCCTTGAACTTATATATAATATTTATGGAGACAATCTGTGTAGGTACTGTCCCACATCCAGACAACATTTTTCTGTTGACTGCTTGAAAGAGAACCAAACATAAGTCAAAATTCAAATGAAAATGTAACAATTAAAACAAAAACTCATATGAACATACAGCAGGAAGTAAAACAAAACACATATTTAACCAAATGATTACACAGTCACAAATATAACAACCATGTTGATGAAAATTAATATACTGTTAATAACTCTGTCCTTCCAAGCTAAATGAAGAGAGAGAGAAAAAATGGAGCATCATAAATTGGAATACTTTTTCCACATTGCTGCATTAATGGAAGCCGTTGCCCACAGTTAGTTCTGCCTGTCCATCTGTATCTGCCCTTGCTAAAATGTACTGCACAGTAGTGTAACACTATTATTGTCATCCACTGCATAATTTACTGTTCAATGACTTGATATGCACTGCATTTTATAAGGTCCACAAAGTTATCTCAAACTTTACATCACTTTTCAAACCTATGATATATATTTTGTTTTTTTAACACAAAGTTTTAATACATACATAAGCAATTAATGTCACCAACCTTGTCATTTCAACTCAGAATGCCTTTCTTGCAACAATGTATATTTGGACCATGTACTTGTGGAAACTGCTGGAGAATCAGTGGGTCACTCAGCTATGCGTGAAGTGGGTTTCACCACACGATGCCGTCCCTTGCACCTCATGCTACACGTTTTACTGAACACAGTCATGACTGATACTGAATCCACATTCCACATCACTCAGTACACGTAGCTGGCTGACAACACTAGGAATTTGACTCTTCCACCTGCATATGCCTCTTCACTATCAAATATGGTCTTGTCCTGATTACACAAAGTATACTGATAGAGTAGCCATGTTAGGATAGTTGTTACATTTCTTTAAACATTTGAAATCATCAATCAGTCATGTAATCACGTATATTTTCCTTCATGAGTTTTTGACTGTGAAGCAACACAGTATTAATACCCTTGTAGCCTGCAACGTGTAGAGATGAAGTATACCTACTCAATTCCCTTCACAAAACTTGATCCATTCATCTTGGTATCCACTCTCTCTTATCTTTAGGTCTATGGGTAATATATTTGGTACACAGATTCTGGCGGACATTATCGGGAGAAACTGTTTCCTGCAGAACAGAAGAAAACACATTTAAAGTAATGTGTAAGGTAAAGGTACAATTCCCTCTCTTTATGGCCTACACCATGAAAGTATATGGAGAAATGAAGGTATAACTCCATTCATTCTTTTAACTTCAAAGAAGATGGAGGTTGAGAGGTCAGCATCATACCCTAGACACTTTACCCCCCATACCCACTAAACAAGCCACTGGGTGGGCCCCACAGCTGATCTGGATGCTCTGGGGAACAGTCAGATCAATTCAAATGAAAATCGCCAGATGCCGTAGTCTGACAAAGGAAAACAATATTCACATGTTCCACTTTAGATGGTAACAGCATATATGCAAGATATATGTTGAGGAAAACTGGGAAAGAAAAATAAGCTGCTGCTGCTTTGCTAGAGAAATCTCCAAGAAACTGAATGGTTCAGCTTATACAGGTACGTCTGCATCGTCATCAACATAAAATGTAACAAAACCGCTGCATATGCATCCATACAGTACCACATGAGACAACCGTGATTCACAAACTTCACACCTTACATGAGAAAAATGTTGTGAACCCACACATTCATGGGGTGTATGATGGAGAAATAGTTATTCTGTTTACCAATGAAGCTTGGTGTATCTCAGTGAATACATGAATACTCAAAATTACAAGTCTCCCTTGTTATCCCACAAAGTCCCATTAATGTGACGTACAACGTGGCATATGGTGTGCTGAGTGCAAATGGAATTACTGGGCCCATTTTAATTATGAGGCCACAAATCTACACTGTCATGTTAACACACATTCTGACACCATTTTTTTTTAAATTGTCAAATTACAAGAGAATCTATGCCTTTCTTCACCAAGACAGTGCAGGGACTCATACCACAAATATTCTGTGCATTGCTTATATAGTGTTTCGTGTGTCCAAATAACCAGGGCCTCCTAATTTGCCAGAAATGAACCAGTGTGATTTTTTACTTCTGGGGCAACACAAAAGATAAAGCATATAGCAACAATAATACTTGCACTGAAGGCAATCCGCAAGAAGGCATACAGAATGCAGTGTTTTCAATTTCACTAGCATAACTTTGACATACAGAGAGCAATGTGTTTGTAAGACGTGATGCATGTCTGAGAGCCAATTGAAATCATTTCCAACAACTTCTTTAAACTCGGTACGTACAAAATCTAACAGTTAGTGCAAGGAACTTAAAACATGGCAAACTGAAACAGGGAAACACACAGTGCTGCCTAGCATCAACAAAAATGGTTCAAGTGTAAGGTCATTCATTATGTCACTTAAAAATTGCCCCTGTGGAAAGACCATGATTAACTAAAAACTAATGCATGATGGATGAAAAGGTAAAGCATATGTGCTGGTGACCTGAGATACATGTTCTTTTATATAAAATCACATTTGTACTCACATTTAGAAAATACTAGCACTACAAAGCACAATTCACAGTTATAATATACAATCATTATAGACTGAAATCGGACTGTCCGAAATACGATGACCCACGAAACAATTAAGGACCTGAGAATTGGTTCATGGATGGAAGATGCCAGGAGGTTGGGGGGAGAGAAACTGGAGAAATGCTGCAAGGAATAGGGACAGATGGCAGAAGCTTCTGAAGAAGGCCTTGGCTCAAAAGGGGCTGTTGTGCCAATGATGATGATGATGTACTGAAATACTCTAGATGCAACAAATGCACTCACCAAGTCCTCTCAACACATAATTTTTTACTACAATTGGTACATCTAAAGGATTTCATTACATATGAATTTTATAAACTAAAAGGAAACATTACTTGGTGTTTTGTCATGTAAATGCATTATTATTTCCAGTTTAATGTGTTAACAGATTTCAATACTTAAAAAACTTGATATTCATGCATGACTGATTTCATATGGCTAGGAAAGATTTAGCTGATGTATTTATTCTGTCTTCCACCAAAACATTCAATTTTCTGAGGCTGCCCGAGCAGCAATCATTCATGTGGCCATGATCATAATAATTTTCCAGCATCTTAAGAAGTGGCTGTTCAGCATCCCTACAAGAAGGTACAACACCTCATTTCAGTAAATTTGGTTAAGCTGCCTTAATGAAGTGGCCATTTGTTTAAATATGTTCCTTTATCTGTTGGAATGAGCTGTCAAAATAATAATGTAGGTTACAACACTTTCTGTATGACTGTTTACAAAATGGCCTCATTGGTTGAATAAGCAACATTTCATTAAGCGAGCATATTTATAGTAATGTTTGTCACGTAACAAATGGGCGACTTTTTAATTACTCATAATAGAGAAGGTGTCATAACTTACAGTATTCTGACAACTCAGTCCACTGGAAAAGGAAACACGTATAGCTTTCAATAAATCAATGTGAATCTAGCCTCCAAATAAATTATTTAATTGTTCTCACCCATACAATACAAGAGGTTTGTTCAAATAGTATCCGGGTTGGAATCATAGTGGTTGTTAGTGGGGAGATGTGTTTGCAACCAGTCTTGACATGTTCATACATGTCTTAGCAAATCATGACACAAGTTGCAAGTGGCTGCGTTTGCTCAGTTGGCTGTAGTAGGTCACAGAAGTAACACGTGTGTTTATGTCATAGCGATTTTTACGATGTCTGAAAGTACCGAACAACGCATTTGCATCAAGTTTTGTTTTAAAATCAGAAAAACCACAACAGAAACATATCAATTATTGCAGCAAGCATACGGTGAAGATGCAATGGTTCATACACAAGTTTTTGACTCGTTCTGTCGATTTAAAGAGGGTAGAACCTCTGTTGAAAGCAACCCCCCATCGGGACGACTGTTTTTTGATTCTGAGGGTATCATACACCACGAGTACACTCCCAACGGGCAAACAATTAACAAGAAATTCTACGTGGAGGTCTTGTGACATCTGTGTGAATCAGTTTGCCGAAAATGAACGGAAAAATGGCAGGATGGCAACTGGATCCTGAACCACGACAATGCGCCCGCACACACATCACATCTTGTGCAGCAGTTTTTGGCCAAACATGGCACCGCTCAGTTACAGCAGCCACCATACTCACCAGATCTTGCACCATGTGACTTTTTCCTATTCCCAAGGCTTAAGAAAGTTCTGAAACGACACCGATTTGAGGCAACAGAGGACATCAAACAAAATTCGACGAAGACACAATTAGACATCCTGAAAGAGGAGTTCACAAAATGTTTCCAACAGTGGCAGAAACACTGGGCAAAGTGTGTAGCTACAGGAGGGAACTATGTTGAAGACAATTAGGGTTAAAACCCCATAAGCCTTATCTACTTCATGTACTGTGGTCAGTCTGGATACTTTTTGAACAAACCTTGTACATATCCTTACAGTCTCCAGAGAAGACAATACCAGAACACAGACTTTGTACATTCAAGTGTGAAAGTAATGATGACAGAATGGATAAAAATAGCCTTATGTACACAACTGTAACCAAACTAAAAAAAACTAAACTCTGTGGCCTTAGTCCGCACGCGAACTATACCGACAGAGTGGCCGCCGCCGGTCGCGAAGTTAGTGCCCAAACTTACAAAATACCAAAACACATATACTGGAAGCTTAATCACAACGTACTGCTGTGTCGAGATCACATGAGAAGCTGGCAAGTGTAAATCTCATACACCATCTTACGTCGGAAGTAAGGCATGTCTTGTTGAGTGAAAGTGATACCTGCGCCACGACAAATATACTCAGCAAATGTGCAGGCAAACATGCCACAGTCACTTCCGTTCATCTGCTGCGGTATTTTCTGTGGACAGAAAAAAATCTGACATTCAGGTGACCGTGCATCATGACAAATTCTTATAACAAAACCAACTAGATGCACTAATTTCTCAAATTTATTTCTGGAATATAAATCTACATGTTTCAGACAGTTCCTCTGTCCAACATCAGGAGTTTTTCACTGTACACACAGCAAAACCTGTATGACATATACTATTGCTGTGTGTACAGTGAAAAACTCCTGATGTTGGACAGAGGAACTGTCTGAAACATGTAGATTTATATTCCAGAAATAAATTTGAGAAATCAGTGCATCTAGTTGATTTTATTATAAGTAAGGAAAAATATAGGTATTTCAATTCAAATGCATGGAGAAGCTTACCTATAAAAAATGGTTCAAACAAAAATCTGCCTTTCGCTTAAAGAACCCTGTTAAACTGCCTCCAATGATAAAATGGAATTTGTTAAAAGCATAAAAGAATAAAATTGAAAAATGTCTATATGTATCTTACATGCACATTAGTTTGTTTAAAAAATGTACTCTGTGCCATTTATCTGAGGAAGGAGATATCAGTCACTCATGGCAGTTTGGAAATGTAAACACAGAATATCTATTATTGTTTACTTTCTTGTTTACACATGATTTGTGATCTCCCAGCATCTTAGCAACAGCACTAAAAATAAACACAATAGGAACTGTTTATACATTTAGACCAGGGATGTGAATACTCATGTGTTCACGATCACGTGCACATGTACATATGCTGAAAATCAAAATTTTCTGATCTAGATGGAAATTGATATAGTTACCAAGTCGTGTATAAAATTCTGTAATATCAAATTTCATTACAATTCAATAAGCATTTCCCAAGTTGTTATGTGCACAAAATTAGTCCCAGTAAATTTAAAAGGTGAAATGCACAGAGGAAAATGTGCCAAAAAATTTAGCCCAACTGTTTATAAAATACGTGCAGGTTAATTTACTGAAATACTGGGTAAAGATATAAAGCGAAAATGTGTATCGCTGTGTAACAGTGTACCATACAATGTAATATCATATACCAGACAAAAATACTTCACTCTTGATGTTAAATAGCACAATGTAAATGTAAGTCTGGGCACAATGCCTCACACACGACTTTCAGTTGAATGAAAAACTTTCAATTCTCACATAAATAGGAGAAGCAATTTAAAGTAGAAAGTAAAGGAAAGATGTCTTGTGCATGCCTTAGCAGCAGATGGAGGAGCAGAATATAGCACCATGAATTCTTAACCTTAGAAACACATAACGGAGGGCAGTTACCCTTGTGACCTAATTACTTTACTCCAGAGAAAGGAAACCCTGGTACCCACCGAAAAGGAGGCTGGATAGGCACCACAGCAGTAGTGTTACTGGCCTGGAGTGGCCCAGAGGGTTCCAAGAAGTTAAAGTTCCCAGATTTCATGACAATGACACAGGATGGTGGTAAGGTTGTCTGCCTTACGCACCGGCCGCCTTTACCCCCAGGAAATGCTCCTGGTACTCATTTCTGTTAGAGGATGAGTCGACCCCAGGGCCATAGTGCAATCAGAAGGATTTTATATAAATGAAAAATTCCAATGATACCAGCTGGGATCGAACCAGTGATCTTCAGATTTGTAGCACAGCACCTTAACCACTGTGCTACCGCGGTCCCCAGGCACCACAGCAGCATGTACAAAAAAATGGAGAAGAGAAAAATGTCATGCCCTTGCTGGAAACCAAACCACAATTCCTCAGTCACCTACGCCAGAGGCCCAGTCACTGTGTTGACTAGGCTACCATAGCTCCACAAATGGACAGTATGACGATACCTGTTTGAGATGCCCCTTTTAAAGAGGTTGTCCTACATTAAGCATTAGAACAGGTTAGGACCAACAATTTTCCATACGACTAATGCACACCCTGCCATTTTAACGTTTCCCAATACAAAGGGTTTTCCGCCTAAGCACAAAAAGTCTGTAACACATACAGTTTTATTTAACTGTTTTAATATGCTTTTGTGCCAAAATCATAAATAGCTACACCAATTTTACACATAAATGATCTATTTCACGCATAAAATGAGATCAAATGATGCTCTCGGGTCCTAAATTTTATGTGTGAAGACAGTCCCTCACATGTGCGCTGTCTGTTATGCTAATCATTGTGTGGATCATGGGTGTGAAACCAGTTGGTGTTGGGTACAGTTACTGTTGCGAGACTTAACAATGGCTCAACACGATGACATAAGCATTTTTCAACAACTTTTACAATTTGTGCTATCAACCACTAAGCAAATTCAGGTCCACAACATTGCTAATGGATTTGAGAGAAACAACCTCATGGGGTGTGGGCAGTCTATAATGTGAAGACGTGTGGGTTTAACGAAATGCACCATGGCTACAAAACTGTTTTACTTTAAATTTCAGTACCATGACACATTGTGTGCAAAATTCATGTCACTGGCATTCGCTTAACACCGCGTAAGTATGCACGGTCTTCTTGTGGTAGGCAAATTAATTACTGAACATGCGATCAGCAAGGCTACTTCATCAAACACTAGCTCAAAATGTACGCAGCTGTTATTTAAGGAAAGCTGGACATTATGATCAACAGAAATGCTAATTCAAATTTTCTGTAACAAACAAAAATTTCATGTTTGTATCGAGACACAATAATTGAACATTCTGTACGTGAACAGTTAAGCCACTGTCTACCAGCTGTACTTGTGAAAAACTATGCTGGCTTACATTGAAGAATGTGTCAAAATCAGCAAAGAAGCTATGACTTACATGTGGTTTGGTAATGAAAATGAGTCACTTAATATAGAATTTAAGTGGAGTAATAACTAGTACAGTGAATGTAAATTTCAATACAGAATTAAAAAACAGCAACATTTTCACAGGCTTACCCACATAACAACATTAGAGTTTGAATTTTTCCAGAAATTTGTCATGAGGGAATCTCTGTAATCAAAACATTAAATCCTCAAAATCAACCGACATTTTAAACCGGTATCACAAAGGCAACAACGTTTAACTAATTTTTTTGAAACGGTCACAACATACCGAGTCTGCTGACAGAACTTACAGTGCAGTGTACAGCTAGAAGCACAGGCAAAGAAAATCTTACTGCTGTCTGACAAATTATTCCACTCTAAACTATAAGAACATTGTGCTGAGCCAAAAACAGGTAAATATGAAGAAGCATGTTGTTAAGCACAAAACTTGAACACAAAAAGTAATCTCATGTTGAATTCCTGCAACATAACGGAAGTACATACAAATCTGTCATGGGTAAAGTGGCACTGGGACAGGTTTTTTCTCCTAGTACTTCAGTTTTCCCACATATATTATTCCACTACTGCTCCATAATCATATATCATTCATCTACCATCAGTGTGATATAATCTTAGCAACTAACAATGGCAGTACACTCTTACTCATACAGACACGGATCACATTGTCATTCAACACTGTCCATGGTGACTACATACAGGTGAGTATAATTTACATTCTATGCTTATTATGCAGTTAGAAAATTCAACAAAAATACAGCATGCAACTACATATTGGGTTCCAATAGCCTCTAACATTACCAAGAAGCCAGACCTGAACTGCAGAGCTCCACCACTTCCTTATCCTTGTCATCTTGTAAGTGACTTACTAAAGAGAACACTGCACTGGAAAGTAAATGAATGTTTCAACATGACAAACCTGAACGTTCTCTGTTTTCCAGCCAGACGTATCAAATGCTGTCTTTCTCTTGTCTAAACTTTCATCCCGAAGGTACTTCATTAAACTCTGAAATGAATAAATAAACACGAAGTGCTCAAACATGTGGAGTTGTCAGACACTAAAGTAACATACCCAATGTAACAAACATCCAAGCCACTGTAAAACAAGGACTTCCAAGCAGCAACTAAAGCCTGCTTTCCAACAGCAGAGATCATATTCATTAACATTACTGCTGGTTCTCATCACCATAGGCATAACTGAGCTAATAACAGGGGGGGGGGGGGGGAGGAAAAAAAACCATGGTTATGGGGGGCAAAGGCACCAAATTATTTTTTATAGAAAAACCAAAAAAATAACCAAATGTAAAAATTTTTTTTTTTTTTAAAATAA
>Ga0131853_10006674_pt1 | contig 20840 bp, 11 predicted proteins | sample TergutLab28metaG_FD_92764 | JGI IMG/M metagenome (GOLD analysis project Ga0131853, IMG submission 92764) | Labiotermes labralis P1 segment gut microbial communities from Petit-Saut dam, French Guiana - Lab288 P1 (version 2) (version 2) | ecosystem: Host-associated > Arthropoda: Insects >...
TATCAACCCTAGAAGCCTCTGTACCTTTCTCTATCTCTTATAAAGTTTAGGAGTTATTCAGTAAAATCCTGCGTGTGTATGCAATTGGGACTTTTGAGGTAACCTCAAAGAATTTACCAAGCGATCCCTTTTCTGAGGTTGATCATTGTGTGCATGCAACACGGCTACACCGCACCCTATTACAACTAATCTTATTTCTGTGTTCAATCGAATACCTGAAGTACAGAGTAATGGTCACTCATATCTCAGCCAAGTTGACTTGCTAGTTTGAACTAAACAATGCGTTTTTTGGTATTGTTGCTACTGGTCTGTTATCAGGGATTTATTACAGTGGAGGAGGTGCGAGTGAAATTTAGGCTATGAAGACTACTTGACATTCAGTTCGCACCTCACAGAGAACACCCGGTGCTCTGAGTAAAAACCACAGTCTGCTACTGCAGTACATGTGAGTGGCTGTTTATTGTAGGATAGTGAATAATTAAATAACATTACAAAGTGTGGTGTTTTCGGTTTTATACCTGACTGCGTGTAGTACCAGCAGGGATAGAAAATATTTTTTACTGAAAGTCATTTACATAGGCGGACTGGGTGTATTTATATTTTTGTTTTACGTAAGGGTCCACCCAATTTATGTTCAGGAAATTTTTCCCAATTTATGCCGTTATTATTGCGTTTAAATGTCGAGAATTATATTATGCGATTCCAATGGAAAAAAAAAACGTTATGGGAATTTGTTTCTGATATTAAGCGTGGCGGTAATTATAGTAACTGCTAGGATTTACGAATATTTACTATACTTAAGACTTAATTTTATTACTTTTAATTTGTCTCCATGTATATTTATTTTCCATTTTGGTGAAATTCTTTAGGCCCTAAAGGGCATGGAACAGGATGCTGGTTGGTTAAAATCAGCGGAGGACCGATCGTAATCGTAGGCACAGAGGGCCTCCAACTTTGCACTCGTCAGTCTTAATAATTGGCCCGCATGAGTTCTTTCTTTGTGGGAATCTCAGACTTCCTATAATTATACATATACAGGATTTACTTATGGGTTCGGGCAAACTTCCATTTTGAGAGTAAAGGGGGTTTCTTTGTTTGACAGAATATTTTGGGGTCGCTTAATGAACAAAAGTAATCGAAATTCTAGGGAAACATTAGTGGATCTGATAGCTACGATATTGTCAGTGTGTGCGAATATTAAAAAATACGCCAGGTACTGTACAACAGCAGACAAACTAAATAATCTCTATGATACACATACATGTGCATGTGTCTATAAATGTCATTCCACATACAAAGTCTAGTTTCCTTCAGCATTTACTTCTGGAGCTTACAGACTCCTGGAACCTTATGTAACACACTAAACTTTAACATCTGTTACATCTCACCTATGGGAAATGCTATCCCATATGGCAATTGTGTTAACTTACTCACCATCAGTGTTCTGTGGTGCTTACAGCCATCAAGGTCTTCTACACTGGTGTCCTTTCTGCAGCCATTCAGCAATACACTGTGGATTCTGGTGATGGTATCAGTACATGTTGTTGCATTAGTGCTTTACCTGCTGGACAGATTCTCTCCATTTGGTCGCTTTAAACTTGCTAACACTGATGGTACTGAAGAGGATGCTCTCAATCTGTCTAGTGCGATTTGGTTTGCTTGGGGTGTTCTCCTAAATAGTGGCATTGGAGAAGGTAACTTAATTCTGTGCAATTCTCTGTTGACTTTCTAGTCAATTTACTAATATTGAGTTGGTAGCTGTGGAATTAAGTGTTTTATTTCTAAACAAAAGTTTTATCAGAAAACCATAAGAGAAGAGAAAATTTGAAATGCATAGTCATAAATTGCAGGATAATATTAAAATGTGTCTTAAAGGCATAAATCTGTGAACCTGTGATCAGATGCCCAATGCTGTACTCTTGTGAAAACTATAATGAAAATTCAGGGACTTTCTGCACTGCCTCAACAACTGTTAGCTTCTCAACAAGTTACAAAGTTAGGTAATTAGTTCACATTTTCTTTGTTTTATGGTATAGTATCTACTCTGTGATTATGAAAGGTGATGATTTCCAGCCATAGTAGTGGTGCCAGTTTTGGCATGAAGATGTTTCTGACCACATGTTTTCTGCCCCAAATTGCTTGCCCTTGACCACCCCCCTCCTCCTACAACCCTACACAGCATGTTTAAATTAATTCCTCCATTAGCATCAGGACATGGCAAATGTTTCAGCTTCCTTACTGCAGCACGTGAAAACCAAACATGAAATACACATATGGTTGTGCAGTATGTGATGTATCTTTATAAATATCTCATGTTCTCTGATTTTATACAGGAACTCCCAGGAGTTTCTCAGCAAGGGTATTGGGGATGGTGTGGGCAGGCTTTGCTATGATTATTGTTGCCTCATACACAGCCAATCTGGCTGCCTTCCTTGTACTGGAGAGACCCAAGACAAAACTCACTGGAATAAATGATGCAAGAGTAAGTGAGATTTACTTCTAGTATTTCCACTTCTAATTAATGCAACTTTCCACTGCTGCATAAATGATGCACATCTGTAATTATTTTCTGCTGAATACAGTTTAAAGTACTATGGCCCTTACCATCAAGTTTGGGTCCTTAGGCTTTTTGTATTTTAGGTCCTTAGAAGTATAATACATGTAAAATAAATAATAAAAAATACAGGTAGCCCTTGGTTTATGACAGGGTTCTGTTCCTGGATGAACTGTCGCAAAACAAACCAGTGTAAATGAACCTAATTATTTAATGTAAATCAATGGGAAGTCAGTGAGTTATGTTCCAGACCCTTCTCAATATTGATATGTTATATAATATTATATTTAAAGACCTGAAATAAATGCTGTGAATGTAAAAATGGCATTTTTGTGAATATAAATCAATTAAATGTAATTTAAAATAGCCAAACTACATTTTATAAAATGAAGAAATTAAGTTTTGTACATTAAATTCGATATGTTCAAAGCCCAAACCAAAGTGTTTGTTCACACTATTGTAAGGTGACTGTATTGATCTTTTTGACTGTAGCATGATCCAGAGATTTTATTTCTCTGATGAAGTCTCTGGTTGAGGATCTTCCTCCTTTTTGAAGAAAGCATGCAGTGTTGACTGTTGAGATTTCCTCTTTATTTCTTTGAAAATCTCAGAATAAGGGCCAATGGATAAAATTACACTCCTTTTGATTTTTGCACTTCACTGGCCATTCGCAAATAGCTCATCAGTGAGGGTCTCTCCCTGAAAGGAAGTGCTGTAGATTACATGTTTTCATATATTTTAATAGAGGCTCTTCTTCTTTTTCTTTCTTCTCCTCCTTCTGTTGGCTTAGTTCTTTGGCCAGTTGAAGTCACTTACAGCTATGTGGCAATATAGGATCACTATTTTATTTGACAGCTATTAGTTACAAATTTCTGTTGGCTCGTTTATCATATTAATGCAGCCCACTTACTCAGTCACCCAAACATGCAGCAATGCAGCAGCAGGAAATGACAAACAAGAGTTGTCAGATAAAAAAAAGGAACCTATAGTACTGAAAGTTATGATTTCCTGCTGTGTTTCCAGGTATGGCAGACATATTGGACTGTGTATCTAAAGTCAGAGAGTATGTAGCTTAAAAGTGACTGAACTCAGAGGTTAAGACAGTGTGTTTATGTCTGCACAGTAATGCATGTGTGTTCAAACACTCACATGTGGGTGTAACATACAGTTCTGTTGTACAGAGTTAGACTAATCTTTGACCTCACTCTCCAGACTTCTTCTTTAATACATTATTATACATTTTTATAGTAGTAGTCTTATGTCCATGTTTTACTTTCACTGTTATTCTTTATATTTCCATGACTGTTAGGAATTAACTATTTCAGTACTTGCAACAGTATTCATTAACTGCTGTACTAGGAATTTTGTGTAACATTTCTTGAATCTAACAGAATTATCAGATTAATAGTGCATAATACAGACTACATGAATAATGGCTGTTTCTTCTTTTTTTTTTTTTATAGTTGAGAAACACAATGGAAAATCTGACTTTTGCCACAGTAAAAAATTCTGCGGTGGACATGTACTTCCGACGACAAGTGGAACTGTCTAACATGTACCGCACCATGGAGGCTAACAATTATGACACTGCTGAAGAAGCTATACGAGATGTTAAACAAGGGTAGCTTAATCTTTATTTTATACATCCCAAGGACACCTTCAGCATTCCTTATAAATTAGTTCCTCTCTCATAATGACTCCTAGACATGCCCTTCTTTTGCCTTACATCTATATTAATAATATCTTAAATGTCAAAACGTACCTCTTTTCAGCATTTTGTTACCATGGAAGTACACATCCTATCCACATTTATTTACCATAATTTTGATGTGTTGTTACTTATAGAAAAGTGAAAATCACTATTCTCTTGAAGCATCCAAATTTAGGCCATGTAAAATTTCATGCATAACTCACTATCCTAATATGCAAATAGCATAAATTATCTATGACTACTCACAGCTACATACAATAAACCATGAGGGTGGTATATGAAACAATGTATGACCTTTGGAATTCCACTTTAAGCTACTACTAAATACATTTGATAAAGAAACATCAGTTCATTAGCATTATTTGGGTTCTTTTGACATGCACGCATGCGCTCGCGCGCGCGCGCACACACACACACACACACACACAAAATCCTTCAGTCTCATGTCTCCCAGGTTGTTGCCAGGAGAACATAAAAGGTATATTGCTTAAAGAATCCGTGTCCATCCCTGTTTCGTTACTCAGGAGTTATATACATTTTAAAGCATAAACTGATCAATGTGGTATTTAAAGACTTGTAACTATCAGGTATTATGGTGAGAAAAAAAAATAACATAAGGTGCACCATGCCTGAGGTGGTTAGTTGCCAGCCTTTTGCTGTGGAGTCCCAGTTGCAATCCAGGCCAGTTTATTGAGATTTTTGGTGGACAAAATTGCACTGGTACAGTCTTTTCTCTGAGTACTTTAGTTTTACCCTGTCAGCATCATTACATGAATGTTTTGTATTCACTGTAATGTACCAACAACTCTTTAAAATCTTAGCAATTGACATGTCTTTAAATCACATACTTAAAAATACGTGGGCTGATCATTTAATTCTGGGACTGATTTTTTTGTGAGTGAATGAGTAGACTTAATGGCTAGTTGGTCTTGTCTCCTTTGAAGTAGTGTCCTTGTGCTTGTATGCACTTATTCCAGCGCTCCAGCCACTGACGAAAGCACCTCTGGTAGTCACTTTTTGTAATAGTCCTCAGTTGTATCGTCACGTTGGCTTGAATCTCTTCAACATAATCGAATCAGCAACCTTTCATTGTTTTCTTCAGTTGTGGGAACAAGAAGAAGTCACACGAAGCAAGGTCAGGGGAGTAGGGAGGGTGTGGGAGCAACGGAATGTTGTGTTTCGCCAGAAATTTATTTGTTTGGTGACAGCCCTGTGGGCAGGGGCATTGTCATGGTGCAGGATCCAATTGCCGGAGCGCCACTTCTCAGAGCGATGTCTAGGCACAGCATTGTGGAGGCGTTGCAGGACTGTTTTGTAGAATTCCTTATTTACCGTCTGTCCTCTAGGGATGTAATCATGATGAACCAGCCCGTCAATGTCAAAGAACACAATCAACATGGTCTTGACATTGGAATTCACCTGCTGTGCTTTCTTTGGTCAAGGAGATAAAGCTGTGTTCCACTGGGAGGACATTTGCTTTGTTTTCGGGTCATACCCATAAACCCAGCATTCGTCACCAGTGATTACCAAAGACATCAGGTTGGGATCATTTTGGGCTCACTTACGGAGGTCAGTGCAAATTGACACGCAATTGTCCTTCTGCTCCGCCGTCAGGAGATGGGGCACAAATTTTGCTGTCACACGTCTCATTTGCAAATCTTCAGTTAGAATTTTCTGGCACATACCGAATGCTGTTCTAACTTCCTCTGCAACCTCTCTGATAGTCAGACGTCAGTCAGCACGAATGATTTCTCACACACGTGCCAGTCTCCTCGGTGTGGGAGGTGGACGGCCTTCCTAGGCGGGGGTCATCTTCAAAGGATCAGCATCCACTTTCGAAACAGATATACCTCTCAAATGTCTTCAATCGACTTAGGCAGGACTCTCCAAAAGCTGCTTGCAGCATTTCGTATGATTCAGCACTAGTTTTCTTTCCCCAGACAGAAACAGAAATAGACACACACATGCTGCTGCATTTCCCCCTCCATCGTGAGATGCGATGCACACTGCAGGTAGACGTTCACTGAAAGGCTTCCACAGAGCAAATGCAGGGAGATACTGACCTCTGGTTTTACACATACACTTGCAAAGATTTGACATGTGTCCCACTCTGTTGCCACTTCGCTATGTATTATATTTTCCTGGAAAAAAAATCAGTCCCGGAATTAAATGATCAGCCCACCTACAGGTGTGTCACATCTTTTTAAATGTACATTATAGAAAATAATAAGTAAGTGTTTGTTTCTTAATTTGCACTGAATGCCATGTGTAAAAGATTTTAAATTGCTCTGTTATTGTTTATATTAAGTAACACAGAAGGATCATATACATAGATCCAATCATTAAGTAGGAGTTTATTATAGCCCTGTGGTACAAGAAGTAATAAGTTCATTATTTCAGCTCACTTTACTTAAGAAACACTGGAATGAAGAATGAGAATTTCTGTTACTTTTTCATAATAATGACATATAACCTACACATTGCAATTCAGTAGTGTAACAGCACACTTAGCCCAGCGGTCTTCACACATTTAGAACTGGTATGGAATAATCTGAACCAGTCTTCACACACACGCATATATATTTACACCTGTTTTGAATAAAATGTATGTGAAAAGTAACACAATAAACTGATTCACATAATTCTAGACATTTCTAGAAATGTAAGAAAAATTCTTAAATTCCACTTTAAGACTGCTTAAAATATTAAAAATGGCAGTGTATATTCAATGCCACTCCTTCAATTCATTACTCAATACACAAACATATTTTGTTGACGCAGTAAACTCATGGCCTTCATATGGGACAGTTCTCGTCTGGAGTTTGAGGCAGCACAAGACTGTGAACTGGTGACAGCAGGTGAATTATTTGGACGCTCAGGTTATGGGATTGGCTTGCAGAAAGGTTCCCCCTGGGCTGATGCTGTTACACTGGCTATCCTTGATTTCCATGAGAGTAAGTACGAATGGATAGTCTAGGATCTAACTTGAAAACCATAACATATGGGTTCCTAGTCTATAATATAAGCACTCCAGTTCTGTCTTGTACCTAGAAAATCATGTGGTTTAATGTGTAATGTGATCAGGTAGGTATCTGCAAGACTTGTGTGAGAATACAGTAGGGTCTCGTTGTATGACGGGGTTACATTCTCGAATATTTGGTTCTAAATTGAATCATCGTAAAATGGGTACTGTTTAAATGGTTTAAATTGAGATAGGTTCATGGGCCAAACAAATTAGTCACACAATTTTATAATTTACAACATTTCTTTACATTATGCCATACAATTTTAATTTACTGAATTAGGTTTATAGAAAATTACAAAGATAACTGAGAAAAATCAATCAGATCACTTTTTATTTTGTTGAAGAAGGCCCAGGCCATGGTTCAGAAGACATCAAGAAAGAATGTAACATCAACTGTTTTGATGTTTTCTTCTCTTCTGTCTTTTTGATGGATGTCATGGGTGGAAAAATCACAGTCAACTTAAAAGAACTGCACTAAAATAAAAAAAGAAACACGTGCACACCGGAAAAGAACTATAAGCACACTAAGTACAGACAGTTGCAACAGTGATGCACCACAAGTCAGGAGTGCTCGTTCTGACTCACTGGGGGTCGTAAAAGTGAATCGTTGTAAAACGAACCGTTGCAAAATGAGACCCTACTGTATTTTGAATTCAGTAGGACATTTTGCTTTCCTGGGTCAGTAGGAATGTACTTTCATCACACTGTTATAATGTATGAGTAATCTTATATCAGGACAGGTTATTGTAAGCTCTACCCTGGTGAAGAATCTTTTACTGCTAAGGAATACAATGCATTCACTCTTCCCATCATATCTTTTTGAATATTAATGAAAATGTCTGTCATTTCACGGACCTCCTGAACACACAACTAGCAAAGCAATTCTAGTTACATTAAGTCTGATACAGTGTTGTCATCAACATGAATATATTTACAGGTACACTATTCTGACTCAGTGATCATACATTTCTCAAAAGAAGTTCAAGTAACCCTAACACCATTACTTTCTCAGTACTACTTCAAAACCTTTATGAAAACTACTGGCTGTTTACTTTTAACTTAATTATTTTCCTTTGTGTTTGGTGCATCATTAGACAATAGACAACCTGTGTCCTCTAAACAATACAATACTTAAAACTTAAAAGACAGTGGTACTGTATTGACATCAAGGAACTCAAAATTTTGCCCAGAAAAAGTGTTTGTTAATTTTTGGTTGGTTCCCAGAAGAAACAGTGATAATTGCATTGAACATCATTATTCAAATTAACTTCAATATAGGTATGTGATGGTGTTCTCTGTGTGGTAAACTAAACACATATGTGTGTGTATGTGTGTGTGTGTATATATATATATATATATTATTCTGATTAGCTTGGCCACTTGACTCATGAAAACACTGTACTTTAGTATTTACATCTTACTGTCCTCAATGATCTTATCAATTGAATATAATAGAAGTGATGCCAAAAAGGACAAAGACATAGTTGAAAATAACGGAGGATGATGACAGTAATGGATAATATATTCCTAGAGATGCTACAACCAACACTTCAGATATATTTAAATATCTTGAATCAAGTGTCATTATTTCCTATGCAGGTGGAATTATGGAGAACCTGGACAATCGCTGGATCTTACAAGGAAATTTTCAGCAATGTGAACAGTTTGAAAAAACACCCAACACTTTAGGCCTTAAGAATATGGCTGGGGTGTTCATTCTTGTAGCTGCAGGTATTGTTGGTGGAATATGTCTCATTATCATTGAGATGGTTTACAAGAAGCATCAGATTCGCAAACAGAAGAGAATGGAACTTGCACGACATGCTGCTGACAAGTGGCGTGGAGCCATTGAGGTAAAGCATAGGGTAACTGGACTTCGATCTCGCTGCCCCTTCACAAATATACACAGAATTCATATTAAAATGAAATCTGATCATAAAAAATACTGATTTAAGTTCAAGATCCAGGATTGATTTTCTGGTCCTCCACATGTATCAGATATTGTTGCTGGTAAGTATCACATACAGAAGCTTTTAAATGTGATAAGCAACGGATGATATTTAATTTTAGTTCATTATTAATAACTGAAACCATCAAAGGAGAAGTATATTATGTTTCATATTCTACTGACATGTTTAAAACCTAAATGTTCAACACTGTTACTCTTAGCATCTTATGGTTCATATTGGTAAGTACTTATCCACATTAAGTCCATCACCATGAAGCTAATTTTTGTAGATTTAAAATGTCCATTATCTGAATTTCAATAACATGTATCATCTCTGGAGAGTGTTGGAACAAACTAAAAAATTTAGGGTGTACAATTTCTAGCACATTACAGCCTACATGCATAAGGTGTGTTTATTGCTTTGTTAACCGAGTGCTTAGACCCTTTGGCACTGAATGGTAAAATGTCCACAGTAATAACCTTATTACCACATAGATTGGCCCTGTTTCTTTTAGTATTGTACTGTACTGTATTAGGGCATCTGCAGAGCATACACACAGAGGTTTGGTTTGGTTTGGTTTAGTCTAGTTTAGTGAAGTTAATGAGTACTGATTCTGTGTTAATTACATGTTACTGTCTGAATATAACCTAAGGCATACTGGAAAACACACAGATGAAACTTCAGCCATGCTTTATTGTCATATAGGAATCATCAACTTAACTATGGAAAATATATTTAGAAATGCACTTCATGTTACAGAAAATGAACAATATAAAACTATTACCTTCACTAATAAGGTGCTATTAGATGCTATTTCAGCAAGAATTTATCGTAAAAGGTAGTAAAGAATGTATTATTATATTATTTATGACACATGTAAAATATTTTTATAAGCTTTTTGAGAAAGTGCTGTGAATTTTATAGTTCTAAGGCCCCCTGTTGTATTACAGGTACTGAATATCTACCTTTTTCAGTTAGTGATTAGTGTTTTGGTACACACAATCTTTTGCCGTCAGTGTATGATAGCAATTCACATGGAAGTCTTAATCGCAGACTTCCAGAAATGGTAAATCATATTCATGGAAGTGGTAGTGTTACTGACACCAGTATCTCCTTATGTACTAAGAACACACCTCATTAATGGACAAAGTGGAAAACCAAGAATTTTGACCTATGAGTCTTGACTCCCTGGCTGTCTCCAGGCAGCCAGCAAAAACGGTCATCTTCCATAGTAAACAGCATAAACAAATAAGGTGATGAAGTTGTTCTGTAAATGTAACATGTGAAAGAGTGTTCTGAGGCTTTCTAAAATTTACTACAGAAGTAATTTAAAGTTTGCATCATTTCATGGTATAGTTTCCAACACATCATAACACATCCAATAATACAAGTTTATCAGTGTAGAGCAGAGTTCATACTGATCTTTTGTGAAATACTGGACTATGCAACATAAACCGCAGTAGAAGTAATATTGTTGTAAACAGCATGTTTTTATACATGTTTGCCAACACTCTGTTAGAAAAAATAAAAAAGAAAAACAGTACAGTGGTAGATGTGGAACTTGCTGACAGTTTACTGATATGTGCTGGCTGAAGAAAGAGGCTGATCATAGTGACAAACCACTAGTTTTACAGCAGAAGAATGCCACTTCAAGTTATTTTATGAATGATGTAGCAGACAAGAAAGAACATTAATTTTAACACTTCCACATTTAATAACTCTGGACTGTACAAGACACACCAAAACTGTTTACTAAGTCTGCAGTTACCGCAACTGATTATGTGTCCCTGTCACTGCAACAGTCATAGTAACCATTTCATTGTCCTAGTAATGTCCAAATTAGCAACAGTATTTATAACTCATTACACTACCTACAAATTCATAGTTCTACTATTATGTGTTTCACTCTTATTTAGCTCCTACATGTTTTGGCGTAACTGCCAACATCAGGGAGCTGACAGCATATTACTAAGTCAACAATGCTTACACATATCAAATGTACAGGTTAAAATTTACATTGTATGAAATGTTATAGAATGTTGATTTTTGTCATTGCAAATTACAATCAACATTTTTTAACATTTTGTATGCTGTAAATTTTAGTCTTTACATTTTATATGTGTAAGCATTGTTGACAGTTTTATTGCTGTAGGTTTTAGTAATATAGGCGTCAGCTCTCTGATGACGCCAGTTACACTGACACATGTAGGAGTGGATGGAGAATAAAGTAAAGGTAAAGCAGTCCCATTACAGGCCTGGACAGGCCCAGTGGGTTCCAGGAAGTTAAGGTACCCAGACTACGTGAAAACGGCACAGGATGGTGGTGAGGTTGTCAGCCTTACGCACCGGCCGCCTTTACCCGCAGGAAATGCTCCTGGTACTCATTTCTGTTAGAGGCTGAGTCGACCCCAGGGCCATAGTGCGATCGGAAGGATTTTATGTCAATGAAAAATCCACTGACACCATCTGGAATCGAACCAGCAACTTTCCGATTTGTAGCACAGCACCTTAACCACTGTGCCACCGCGGTCCCCGGAGAATAAAGTATATATACTTTATTCTCTATCCACTTTACCTGACGAATATATTATTAGTTTCAATACAGACAACTGCTAGACGAGATCTCGTTGAAAGCTCAGAATTGGCACAACTACTAATGTTCTTATACTGTATATTTTCTCATTATATATTTTTGTGACCTGAAGATGGCCCACAGTGGCCAAAACATGTCGTTAGCCTAATAAATAGGATACAAAGACAGTTGTATTTTGACGTACCCACTCCCTCCTAATTTATGTAACTCCAGTAATTTTAAATTATTGGAACTTCATTATAAATGCATATACTGAGAGAACTCAGTTACCAGTTATAAAAAAATAGACATTCAAATAATTATATTGTACATTGACATGTCAGGGGTTTCGTGTCAGTTTAGTAGCAGTCCTAAGTGCTGCTTCTGTAATTTTTCATCTGTACATTTCATACACAGGGGCCAATGGTGTAAATGTACCAAACACCAAAAACATACTAATAATCAGACAGGTCCTTAAAAATGGAGGAACATTATTTTATTTGATGTCTGTAGCTCAATCTGAAAAGGATAAACTGTAAAATAAAGTCCAGTACATTCTCTTAAACAAAGGGCTACACAAAAGACAGACATGTCAGGTTAATATGACCACAGAAACATTACAAATGTTTGCTCAAGCGTTGAACAAAATCTAGCCAACTGAAAGATATGTAATTTGATGACGTGACAAGAGTAAAACCATTTATTACATTTGCATAAATATATCTTGCATTATATCCCTGTACATTACATGAAGTATTGGAAACTATACTTGTGCCTCAGGATATTTCAAAACATCAGTGTCTGTGAAGTAGGTGGTGTTTTGAGAGACATATTTTCAACATGCATGAATGTATTCCATATCGTGTGTCAGAATTGTCCAAGGCAGCAACATGAAGAGCTGCATATATGTGAGTGTAAAACCAGTACTTGACATTGTTAACCAGTTAATGTAATAATACAGCCAAACATTCGGCTTCTCATTAATGTGGATATGTACAGCATATGTGTACATATGAATAATGAAAGGAAGTAAGTTACTTGTATTATATAACATAACAGCCCTCAGGAAACCTTCTGAAAGAGCTATTTGTTTAGTTCCATTTTAGTGAGTGTTGGTCACACACATAGGAATGAAAAAGATATCCAAAAAAACAAATATACCTGCAAAATTGATAGAGGTGCACATGTATTAAACATGATAAAAACCGAACTATACAGCTACAACAGGCTGTACATGAAAATCCTTTCAAGTTCAAAAATTACTTGAGTAACATTTAACAGAGGGTTAGCAACCAGGCGCAGATTCTGTACGTCCAGATACTGTTGCTTACATAAACACACTACACTAAATAACTTATAAACAAACTCCAAAGTGCATGGTGCTGAGTCTTTCTTGGGTAGCTAATAGTTTCTCAGCTATTCAAGACATTTCCCACATTTTATGGAACCAGAAGGCTCATTACTGTGTTAACAACAGCCAAACACACTGATCCCTATACTGACCCACATGAATCCAGCCAACACCCTGCCATGCTATTTTGTAAGATCCATTTTAATATAATCCCCCATCTACACCTGAGTCTTCTCTTCCCTTAAAATCTTCTCCTCCAAAACCCCATGTATTCATTTCTTTTCTCTCCTGCTTGTGCTGCAAGCCTCACCCACCTAATTCTCTTTAATTTTATCACCGAAACAATATTTGGCAAGGAGTACAATATGAAGCTTCTCATTACACAGTAATCCAAATCTTACTGTTACTTCCACTCTCTTAGGTCCAAATATTCTCCACACAACCCTGTTTTCAGTCTGTGTGTTTCCTGAATGTGAGTGATCAAGTTCTACAACCATACAAAACAAGAGGCAAAATTATACTTTCATATATTTTGAACTCTATATTTTTATGCAGCAGACAGGAAAACAAAAGGTTCTGAACTGAATGGTAGCAAGTATTCTCCAATTCTTTTGCTGCACTTAATTTCTTCAATAGTGAAATTTTGATTTCTTAGTATCCAACCAACTGACCGACCAGCTGACCAACTCACTCCATGAAGCAGAGCCCTTCCTGGGCAGCTGACACATCCTCAGCTACTCCAGAAATTCCCTGCATTTTATAGAACCCGGATGTTCATTACCACATTACATTTCTGATAACATTCTTCACTGCACCACGTGCTTACATTCTTGATTGCCGTTCTAAGCGCTAAGAATTTGTATTTAGCATGAACACTGTTACATTGAAGTCCACATGCTTGGACAAACATACATTAATAATACAATCAGTACAGATGAGAAGAAAATCAAATAATACAAAAATTATTAATTGGACTTTCTGCTTAGGCCTAATATAATATTTTTAAAATGCTGAAAAACTACAAATGATGTTGTTATACACATGTATTTGAAGAGATGAATTTTCAATCTGAAATATTTATTCTTGTACAAAAAATAAAATGCATGCCCAAACATGACTTGGAGCTCCCATCTCAGTGTAATACAGAACCCAATAACACAATATTCTCCACAAAATATATGAAATGGAATGTATGCTTCTAACATTTGCCATGCAATATTGCCCTTCTAAAAATATTCATTGAGCCATCCAGCAAATACATTTAGAACCCACCCGAAAAACATGCACTAAATGCCATTGTACCTTTGTTGTGTCAGTTACATATAAACATTAAGTCTGTATTGATATACAACCTAGAAAATAAAATTTACTGAACTTAAAGTTTGTCTTTTTATTTATTTTTACCCCTGCTAATATAATACAGTTGAGTAATACCAAATTAGCGCATGTTTTAAATAATCAACTAAACCCAATATTCATGGCAAATGCTTTTGAGTAATATGAGAAGCTGTATCTCAAATCTGCCTGTCAGCATTTTGTGTGCATGAAGCACATGCAGTTGAACTCATCTCGGAACATAAGAACTTGTAAATGGGATCAACCCAGGATAACCAACACTTCAGAAGGAACAGACATCCATATAAAAAATCAAAAACAAAAGCAGATGGGGAAAAAGGAGGCAGAGAGAACTTGAGACTGTATAAACTGATTTTGTTAATTTGCTGTGAACTGCATTCTTGTTAGTTTATATATGCATGGTTTATGTGGCCTACTGCTATTTTTTTCCCCCTTCAATTTTAATAACATTATCTCTGAGCTAAAATTCAGCCCCCAGTCCAGTAGTAGATGGGATTCAAAAACCTCTATTATCAGACACTACAACAAAGCATGTAACTTTACTACACTGCAGAATTAGAATTACGAAAACCACAGACTGCTGAAATGTTAATCAGAATATCACAATTGCCTTTCAATTGCTAAGCAGAAGTGCATATTTCACAACATGTCCCTAGTTTCCTTAAGACCAGCAATCCAAAAACAAACAGCAATGCTAAATTTACTTCTTATTCAAAAAAAAATTTTCTAACTTTTGAAACAGAAATAGTTTATACTTCAGTAATATAAAAATGATATGAAAAGAAGTGGGTAATACATAAACATCTGCATATGACAACAGTACCGTAATACACAATCACGCAGCATAAGGGTACTTTCTGCCTAATTCTATAAAAATGTAACACAAATTTACAAGATCCACAAGCAGTGTACAATATGTGCTGCTACTTCTGTTGAAGATTATGCTATATCACTTACAATATTTTTATGAGATTGAATAAATAAATTCATACAGGACATTACATAAATAACTCCAAAATAAAACCTATTTCACTTCCACATTGTTACATTTGTCTTATTCTGTGATACTTGCTAGATTTAATAGAACATAGTCTTTAAATATTTCTTTTATATAAACAGTTCTGTCTAGGTAAAAGTTTGAATACCATCACCAATTTTTGACCATACTTTCATTAGGAGTAATGACAGTAGTCATTTAATTTCTATTTTGATGTCATAAATTTGGTGTGTTTAAAATGAACTGAGCAGAATTCTGAAATGTAGGAATTTGCCCATGTACACTTATGTCTGAAAGTGTTCGTTCATGGGTTTTAAATTCTCACAACAGTATAATGATTCCTCTGTCAAATCATGCAAAACTGTACCGCATTTTTTATGTTGCAAAGTATGAAATGGGCACCTTGGTTGTATCTCCCATACATGTGTTAATCAAGTAACACAATTAAGAAACTTGTGCCAGCATTTATCAGAGTATAATAAATGTTGATGCACAAAGGTCAAGCATCTTACCAATATTACTGAAGCTGTGAAGCAAATGAATAAATGTACACAAAAGGCCACTCATCAGGCACCAGGAATTGCTGTATGATATAATGATTGGTTTCAGTTTGTTCTTGAATCATACAGGTCATATCTTAATTCTTAAGTAACCATTCTAGAGGAGATATTTAAGACCACAGGTAAAATTTTAATTTCAGATACTAATTACAGTACTATTTGGTGAATTTTCAGAAACGGAAGACACTGCGAGCCACAATGGCTGCCCAGCGCCGTCTTAAAGCTAATGGTGTAAATGACCCAGTAACTGTTAGCTTATCAGTGGATGCATTATCTCGACATTGTGTGGAGACCAGAAGTCCTGCCCGTGCTTGGCCAGGTGGTTGTGATGTCAGACAACGTATTCCTCACACAGATGAGATTCGAGTAGCAACTACAACTCAAAGCAACCTGGCTTATGGGGCTGGCTTGCCTGATATGATAGTATAAGTTACTGTGTACTACCTTATGTGGCTTTTGACTGAGATCTTATAGTAAACTTAAAAAATTTAATTAAATATTAGACAGAATTTAGAAATTTAGTGAGTTATGAACACAAGTTCCTGTCACAAAATCTACACCCACATACACCTCATTACAACACACTATCATTTGCACAATGTTACATATGTGACTGTAAACTGTGCAATGAATGTGTCCTGATGAAAGGAAGGGGCATGTAACAAAAGACATCATACACTCTGACAAAAAGCCTGAGTTCTTACATGGTAATCTCTCGCCATTACATGTAGTATATCCGTTACATTTATAAGTACCGATATTAATTTATACTTGTATATTACTATCCTAGAGGGTTCTGACCATGGTGTATGAAATTTGAACTCACGGACGTTTTGGGCTTTTTCCATCGTATGTATTGAAATATAATACAATACATTTTGGAGAGAGGTTTGGTCCTCATCTTTGGGCTCAATTCTTCCAAAACCAAGCACAACAGAATTGCATGTGTATAGTGTCTTTGGAAATTTACATGACCATGGAATGTGTGGTATTTGCTAATTTCAAGTTAATCTTAATTTAATTACAGTGTAAATAATCATGTAGTGACAGTTTAGGAAGAAGCCTGAAGAAGGGGATCAAACCTGTCCCCAAAATACAGTACATAATATTTTAATACCTATGATGGTGGGTGGAAGTCCAAAAAGGTCACAAGTTCAAATACTGTAATTATATTGTTGACAGATAGGTGTTTGAATGCTTTGCATATTCAGTAAATGGGTATTAGGATTTCTGTATTAAAAAAAAAAAGTAATTCTGATTAAGAACTGGATCTTATGTGTATTGCTATAAATTTCTGCCACCTGTCATAATGAATTCCTTGAAAATGACATTTTGTATGTACATTTTCATATTAGTTTAGTACAAGAACATGCCAGATATTAATCTATTATGTGTTAAAGATTGTGGTACAATAAAACTCAACAATATACTACTGAAGTTTTTTGAGGTGGAGGGGCTCATATAACACTACAATTCCATATTCCATCTTACAAAATGACCTTGGTACCTTTTGTGACCCTTATCTATACCTTACAGTCAGTTGTATAATCTTCACTTTTGGCTCTGTGCTTTAAATGATAATATTTCACTTACCTCATGTCAGATGTAATGTTAATCAAAGAATTGTTCTGGAAATTGTTCTAAAACTGTGTAAAATATTTAATTTCCTTTAAAACCACAATGTATTTTTGGCATGTTTTTCAACAACACTGTCAGTTGGTATGTTTGTATAGCATCAATCATAGATACACGGGTATGTATGGAGTATTGCTGGAATGACACTGACCAGGAAACATTGAAGTACTTGGAAAGAAACCTATCTCAGTGCAACTTTGTCCACCAAGAACCCCACATGGACCAGCTGGGGACTGAACCTTGTCCTCCACAGTATGACGTTGGTGACTAACCACCTGAGACTTGACATGGCCTGAACTACTTTCTTTTTCTGTTATTAACATTCTATGTGGTTGATGTTAGATACAATCTGATGACTAATAATTAAAGCTTTACATTTTGAAATTCTAAAAATAAATGTTAAATGTTATTAAAAATTTGATTAAACAAGAAGTTTGGCATTATATATATACTTGTGTGTGTGTTTCAATAAATGTTTTTACCTAATGCAGTGTCCTAATAAAATGCCATTGTCTTATCTCATTTTAAAATTGACAGGTGTACCTGCAATAACCTGCACACTTCAATGCTAATAATTAGTATTTTCGAGTTTGTGAGTTAGTTAAAAAAAATTATATTCATGTGACACCCTGCATCTGACATTTCAATTTTACTTTTGTACATATTTTTTAAGGTTCTAAGGGGAACATGCTCCAAGTTAATTCCCACCCTTGCCCATAGTACTGTACCTGTTACAACCCACACTGTTCATTTGTCAACTTGTTTGTGTGTTTTGGCAACTGCTACTGTGCATGCACATTTGCCAGCCGCAATCTAACGGGACATTGCTCGCGATGTGCTTGCAATGATGCAATGTGTGGAGTTGACGGTATGATAAATACGAGACGATACAGGCCTCCCACACTGTAGGTGAAACAATATCTGATTACCCAAGACAGTAAGCATACATTACGTTTTTAAATCAATTACAATACGTTCAGCAATAAATTCTATTACCTGATTCAGTCAATTCTTTTTTTTATATGGTTTTTTTTTCAAACTAGGTCCATTTTGTCCTTTCATGTACAACCAGAATCTTTCCAGTGGTACAATATGGAGTGATCCCCAACAAGCTACACAAATTTAATACTTGTTTCGCTACTCATGCTTACATAACCTAAAATAGCACGGATACCTTTGCTTTCTTTGGCACCGATCATGTTACTGTGATGATATGTTTACTCCTGAACGACAGACGACACAAGGTTGTGCGTCCTTATCATATCATATCGGCGCGTCGTAAAATTATCGTTGCGTGATATACTCTGTGTGCGCGGTCCTATACCTAGCCTGTACAGTCAGTGCTACAATCATGGATAATTCAATGACACCATAGACACTGGTTTCCATGGTTACGACAGAGGTTGGTCGACAAAGGGTATCGATACTAACTAATTACTTGCATCATATTCCTTCCTAAGAAGCTACCTAATCCTCAGTTAGTCAAGAAATTTTCCCCAGTTTATGGAATCCTACGGATCATTACCGCATTCAAAAAAGGTCATCATCTTTCCCTGTCCAGAGCCAGAGCAATCAATTCCATGCCTATCGTCTCACTTCTTGAAGATCCATTTTAATATTATTCGCCCATCTACGCTGAGGTCTTGCAAGTGATTCCTTCCATTGGGTCTTCCCACCAAAACCGTGTATTCACCTGTCCCATCCCTCATACATGCCACATGTCCCACCCATCCCATACTTGATTTGATCACCTGTTTGATTTGATGTGTATTGGACCGTGCATTGTTGTGATAACTGAAGAATAAGAACCAACTAGATGCTACTTATGTTTTATTATACTTATTATAGGCTCAACATGTTTCGGGCACTAATATGCCCATCATCAGGAGCTCACGACTATAGTGCTGATTACCACATGGACCGTCCGGTTTCTTGGGTTGCTGTTAGTTTGAAGTTAGGTGCAGGCAGGCTGGATAGCCTGCAGCCTGGACACTTATCCAGCCTGCCTGCACCTAACTTCAAACCAACAGCAACCCAAGAAACCGGACGGCCCTTGTGGTAATCAGCACTATAGTCGTGAGCTCCTGATGATGGGCATATTAGTGCCCGAAACATGTTGAGCCTATCATAAGTATAATAAAACATAAGTAGCATCAAGTTGGTTCTTATTCTTCAGTCACCTGAATGATATTTAGTGAGTATGGAGCATAGAGCTACTTGTTCTGTAGTCTTCTCCACTTCCCTGTGACCTCGTCCCTCTTAGGCCCAAATAACTTCCTCAGCATCCTATTCAAGTGATAGTGCACCACCTTTTGAATTTGATGCTTATCTATGTACATCAAAAAAGAATACGCCTAAAGCTAGGAGCGATAATTTTTATTGGTTTAAATCTGTATGATGCATACACGACTGAATTAGGAACTGCTTTAATAGTATTGCGCCAGAATATTAGAGGCCTATTTAACAAATAAGGTGGGTTGAATTGTCCTTTGACAACAAACCAAATCACTCCACATTTTTTTTAACATTATTTATCCAAACAGGTTTTGTCACTAATGAAGCTTCAGAATTTTACTCTAGGTTCTAGGTACCCATGTTTTTTTAAATAAAGGTGGCGGTGTTTGTTTTTACATTAGAAATTACAAGGGTGTATCCAAAAGTTCCAGGACAGTACTTGTAAAAAGAAGTTTGCTTACCTTGGATGTTAAATTCCTCCATCACCTTCAAAGTACTTCCCTTTGCACGAATACAGCGGTCCCAGCGTTTCTGCCATGCTTGGAAGCATCCCTGGAAGTCCCTTTTTGGAATTGTGTCAAGTACCCGCTGCGATTCCTCTTGAATGTCTTCAATGGTGACGAATGTTCGACCCTTCATCCGAAGCTTCAGCTTCAGCTTGGGGAAGAGGAAAAAGTCACAGGGGGCCAGATCGGGTGAGTATGGGGGATGGGTGATCACTGTCTTGTTGTTCTTGGCCAAAAACTGCGAAACTTTAAAGGACCTGTGTGCCGGGGCATTGTCGTGGTGGATAATGAGGTTCTGGTTTCGCCATTTCTGTGGTCTCTTGCGCCGCACATTTTCACGTAACCTTCTTAGAACATCACAGTAGAAGTCTGCATTGACCGTCATTCCA
>Ga0131853_10006675_pt1 | contig 20840 bp, 8 predicted proteins | sample TergutLab28metaG_FD_92764 | JGI IMG/M metagenome (GOLD analysis project Ga0131853, IMG submission 92764) | Labiotermes labralis P1 segment gut microbial communities from Petit-Saut dam, French Guiana - Lab288 P1 (version 2) (version 2) | ecosystem: Host-associated > Arthropoda: Insects >...
ATGATTATACCCTGTAAAAATTTTGCTGTCGAAATTTTTACTTGCAAACTTTGGCGAAACGCCTTAATATTAGGACAATCAGGCGGTTTGTTGAAAATATGGTTTATTACATACACTAGCACAGTAAATGAAATGAGCAGGGAAGATAAGCATAGGTTGTTTAAGTTATTAGAGATATTAAAATTAAATGATTCGGAGTTGTGTAAAGGCGTTGGAAATTAGCAAATAAAGTACGTGCAGGAATGACTTAGGAAGATATTGAGTGGATCAGCAAAAATTTCAAAGTTAGCAAATTTCGCGGCTAATAGCAAAAATGTTTGCAAGTTATATAATCTAAGAGACTTTATTTGAAATGAAATAATAGAAAAATGGGGTTGCAGGGTGGAAGAGTATTTATTTGTTTCTATGATATTGCTTCTATGTGCTTTAATAATTCCTGAAATGCCGAAGGGGAATCGTTCTTTTCGCAAAGAATTGAAAAAAAGAGGATTGCATTTCGCAATCGAATATAGGTTGAGGGGAATAGCGGTATTTGTATTATTAAGCCTTATTCCGTATTTACGATATTGTGTTTTGATAGTAGCAGTATCAGCAATGTATGGTTATGAAACACCGGAAAAAAGAGAAGAAAAAATACAGTTTGGTATTAAGCATGGATTTATTACAAGAAAAGAAGTGTGATAAAAAAACCTAATATGCGCTACGTCTAAAAAAGACGTGGCGTTTCTTTTTGATATGGTATATAATGCTATTAAAATTGTCAATATTGAATCTTGGGAGGGATTTGGCATGGAAAATTTAAAAGTTGCTCCGGTGGAAAATTATAAGCCGCCGACATTGCCGACATTTGCGGAAGCTCGCGGGAACTCTGCGCTTTTGAGGAATTTGCCCACAAGATGGAAGAAGAAAGCGACGGTATTTGCGTGCGCGGGAATTATAGGAATGGCGGCGTTTTCAAGTTTTGCAAACGCGGCAGAACCGGAAACCCGAACGGAAGTCACAATTGAAGCGACACAAGACCCGCATGAAACAGCGGGGCTGACCGTACGTATTCATCATGGCGGCTCGTCGGGTGTACCGTTTTATGTAGCGTATTTTACGGAGCAGGAAGCATTAGGTATTATCCGCGAAAAACTGGAATTCGCCGGGCTTAATCTAAATGCCGTACCGCCGGAATACATCGCTAATGTCCGTGATATGTGGACCGGACTTCCTGTCCTCGTCGGGCTTGAATTGTTTGACGAGGAAAAAGATGTTGCCATTGCATACATGAGAGAAACTAGGATGCCGGGGGACGCAGAGTGGCTTGCGAAAGAAGTATCGAAAATGTTCGAGTTAATAATGGATAGCGATATTACAGTCGGAGTGCTTCACAGTCCGGGAGAACAGTTACAGGCGAAGAATGAATATTGGAATTTATTCTCTTATTTAAGTGGGGATGATGAGTACCAAAATGAGCATCTGGTTAAATATATATCCGAAGTAAGAGAACTTCTTGCCCGGCGTAAAGAAGAAGGCTGTGAAACTCTCGAAGAAGCCCTTCAAATTCTTGAGGAATCCCGTCAAGTTCTCATAAATAAATTAGCTGAACAAGTTCAGAATTTTATAGATTCCCTGTACGAAAAAGGAATTTTAACCGACACGCCCGCCTTAATACGCGGTGATGTTGACGGGGACGGCCGCATTACCTCTTCCGACGCGACCATGCTTGCAAAATGGCTAGCCGGGCATTTTGACCACATGGATGAACCGCCGATTTGTTTGGAAGCTGCCGACGTAAACGGTGACGGTAAAGTAGACAGTGCCGACCTCATTATGCTTTCCCGTTTGCTTGTTGGGCATGAAATTAAATAAGAATCAGTTATAAAAAGGCTTGCAGGTTATAGAAAACTGCAAGCCTTTTTATTATACTATTCCTTCGGTTTCATGGTGGGAAAGAAAATTACATCGCGAATGGAAGCGGAGTTTGTCAAAAGCATTATGAGGCGTTCGATACCGATTCCCATGCCGCCTGTGGGTGGCATTCCGTATTCTACTGCGGTTAGAAAATCTTCGTCGGTCATGTTTGCTTCTTCGTCGCCGGCTTTGCGAAGTTCTTCTTGGTGACGGAACCGGGCGCGTTGGTCTATGGGGTCGTTCAGTTCGGAGTATGCGTTTGCGGTTTCGTTGCTTGCGATAAATAATTCAAAACGCTCGGTGTAGTCGGGGTTATCGGGAATTCGCTTGGTAAGCGGAGAAATTTCCACGGGATAATCCAGCAAAAATGTTGGTTGAATGAGATGTTTTTCCGCAAATTCCTCGAAGAAAAGTGAAAGAATATCCCCCTTCGAGTGATGATTTTCAAACTTAACACCGCGCTCTTTTGCGATTTCTTTTGCGGCGGCGGTGTCTGTGATTTTTTCAAAATCAACGCCCGCGTATTGCTTCACCGCGTCAATCATTGTAAGCCGCACAAATGGCTTTCCGAAATCTATTTCGTGTTCGCCGTAAATTATTTTTGTTGTTCCGCAAACTTTTTCCGCCACCGTTCTGATTAACGACTCCGCAAGTTCCATCATTCCATGATAATCCGTGTACGCTTCGTAAAGTTCAAGCATAACAAATTCGGGATTATGACGCGTGGAAATTCCTTCGTTGCGGAAGTTGCGTCCCATTTCGTAAACACGCTCCAGCCCGCCCACAATAAGCCGTTTAAGCGGCAACTCCAGTGCGATTCGCAAATACATTTGCATATCAAGAGTATTATGATGTGTTACAAAAGGACGCGCCGCCGCCCCGCTGGGAACGGTTTGTAAAACAGGTGTGTCAACCTCCAAATACCCGCGCCCATCCAAAAATGCCCGAATTTCTTTTATTATCGCTGTACGCTTTATAAAAACATCTTTAATATCCGGGTTAACAATTAAATCTACATAACGTCTGCGATAACGCAAGTCGGTATCTTTCAACCCGTGCCATTTCTCCGGCAACGGTTGCAATGATTTCGCCAGAAGTGTAATTTCCGCCGCTTTCACCGAAATTTCGCCCTTCTGAGTTTTGAAAACCGTTCCCGTTACCCCAACAATATCCCCGATATCAAACTGCTTAAACCGCGAATATTCATCCTCGCCAATCATATCACGCGCAACATAGGACTGAATACGCCCGTTCCTGTCCTGCACATCAATAAACGACGCTTTTCCCATAATACGCTTAGTCATAACCCGCCCGGCAATCCCGACACTTTCCCCCTCAAACGCGTCGAAATCATTGTGAATTTCCACACTGTGTGCTGTAACCTTATATGTTACGTGCCGAAAAGGGTCAAGCCCCGCATTTTGCAGGGCTTCAAGTTTCTCACGACGAACACGCTGTTGCTCATGTTCGTCTTGTATTAAATTTATATCTTCCATAAAAATGCTCCTGTATTATGCTTGTGTATTCTCCGTTTGCTCGGTGCTATCCGCGCGTGCAACTGTTGGGTAAAAGAGATCGTCGTCATCCTCGTCAGAGTAGCCGGGTGCGTTTTCTACTTCGATAGAGCGGTAGACGGGCATTCCGGTTCCGGCGGGTATTAACTGACCGATTATTACGTTTTCTTTCAATCCGATTAGGCGGTCTTCCTTGCCGCGAATTGCCGCTTCGGTTAAGACGCGGGTGGTTTCTTGGAAGGATGCGGCAGAAAGGAATGAATCCGTCGCAAGCGAAGCTTTTGTAATTCCCAAAAGTACGCGTGTTCCCGTTGCAGGTTCGCCGCCGGCTTCAACCGTTTCTTTGTTGATTTCCTCGAATTCCAACCAGTCGATTAACGAGCCGGGAAGAAGGTCTGTATCGCCGTTTTCATCAATTTTAATGCGCTTTAACATTTGGCGCACGATAACTTCAATGTGTTTGTCGTTGATGTCTACGCCGTGAAGGTCGTATACGCGTTGAACTTCTTGAAGCATATAGTCCTGAACACCGCGCAATCCTTTGATTTTCAAAATATCGTGCGGGTAAACGCTACCTTCGGTAAGCTCTTCGCCCGCCTCGATATCTTGACCCGTGTAAACTTTTATGCGTGAACCGTATGGAATCAAGTATGCTTTTTCCTCGTTCGTTTCGCTGTTTGTAATTATAACTTCGCGCTTCTTTTTACTATCGGAAACGGTAACGCGTCCGCCGAATTCCGCGATAATTGCAAGCCCTTTCGGTTTACGGGCTTCAAAAATTTCTTCAACACGTGGCAGACCCTTTGTGATGTCGTCGTTTGTTGCAACGCCGCCTACTTGGAATGTGCGCATGGTAAGCTGTGTTCCCGGTTCACCGATGGACTGCGCCGCGATAATTCCCACCGATTCACCGATTCTAACAGCGCGTCCGCTTGCCATGTTCGCGCCGTAGCATTTTGAGCAAAGCCCAATGCGAGAACGGCATGTGAGAACGGTACGTACAAGAACTTCTGTGATTCCGGCGGCTTCAATGGCTTCGGCTTGGTCGGGTGAAATTAATTTATCAGCGTTTGCTAAAACTTCTCCCGTTTCAGGGTGAACGATATCGTTAATCGCCCAACGCCCGCGAATGCGGTCTACAAGCGGCTCAATCACTTCTTCGCCGTCAACAAACGCGTGTACATATAAGCCCGGTTTATCCGATTCGTCTTTTACGCAATCTTCTTCGCGGATAATAATATCCTGGGAAACGTCAACCATGCGGCGTGTAAGATATCCTGAGTCTGCGGTACGCAGTGCGGTATCGGAAAGCCCTTTTCTCGCACTGTGACCGGAAATGAAATATTCAAGCACGGTAAGACCTTCGCGATAATTTGAACGAACGGGAATCTCTAAAGTTTTTCCGGTAGGGCTGGCTAACAGCCCACGCATTCCCGCCATTTGCTTCATTTGAATTTTTGAACCCCGTGCACCCGAATCAAGCATCATAAATACACTGTTGTCGTGCGAAAGGTTTTCCATCAAGTCTTCGGTAACTTTATCCGCCGCGTCTGTCCAAATTTTTAAAACTTTATCGCGGCGTTCGTCATCCGTCATAAGCCCGCGATGGAACATCTTATAAATTCCTTCGATGGAAGTTTCGGCAGATTCCAAAATTTGCGGTTTTGTTCCGGGCACTTCCATGTCGGAAACCGAAACTGAAAGCGCTGATTGTGTTGCAAAACGGAACCCTAAATCTTTAATATTATCCAGCGTAATGGATGTGTCAACGCTACCATATTTGTTAATACAGCGATTCACTATTTTACTGAGCATTTTATTATTAACAAGGCAATTAACTTCGTATGAAATTTTATCTACGCTACGGTCAACAAATCCCAAATCTTGCGGAATGGCGTGGTTGAAAATTACGCGCCCGGGTGTTGTTTCAATTAAACGTCTCTCGCCAGTTTCGGGGTCTGTGCGACGCACTTTAATTTTTGCATGTAAATGAACGTCTCCGTTATCAAGTGCAAGTACGGCTTCTTCGTCGAACGCAAATACTTTTCCCTCGCCCAAGCGGTCATCGCGCTCCAACGTAAGATAATAAATTCCCAAAACCATGTCTTTTGTAGGAACCGTAATAGGCATACCGTCAGAGGGTTTTAACAGGTTATTCGGCGCGAGTAAAAGGAAACGGCATTCCGCCTGCGCTTCAACGGAAAGCGGCACGTGAACCGCCATTTGGTCGCCGTCGAAGTCCGCGTTATAAGCGGCGCAAACAAGCGGATGCAACATTAATGCGCGTCCTTCTACGAGAACCGGTTCAAACGCTTGAATCCCAAGCCTGTGTAGTGTTGGTGCGCGGTTAAGCATAATCGGGTGTTCTTTTATAACATCTTCAAGCGCGTCCCAAACACGCGGTTCAAGTTTTTCAACCATGCGTTTTGCGGATTTTATATTGTGCGCATCACCCGAGCCTACGAGTTTTTTCATAACAAACGGCTTGAACAATTCAATCGCCATTTCACGCGGTAAACCACATTGGTAAATTTTCAGCTTAGGTCCGACAACGATAACCGAACGCCCGGAATAGTCAACACGTTTGCCTAAAAGATTCTGACGGAAACGCCCTTGTTTACCAGTTAATAAATCCGAAAGCGATTTTAGTGCTCGGTTTCCGGGGCCGGTAACAGGCCGCCCGCGACGACCGTTATTAATTAACGCGTCAACGGCTTCTTGAAGCATACGTTTTTCGTTGCGCACAATAATATTTGGCGCGCCAAGGTCAAGTAAACGCTTCAAACGGTTATTTCTGTTAATAACGCGCCGGTATAAATCATTCAAGTCAGATGTTGCGAAACGTCCGCCGTCAAGCTGAACCATCGGACGCAAATCGGGAGGGATAACAGGAATAGTATCGCAAATCATCCATTCCGGACGGTTACCGGAAAGCCTGAACGATTCAATTACTTCTAATTTTTTCATATAACGTAAACGTTTTTGACCCGTTGCGTCTTTTAAAAGATTTTTTAATTCTTCGGATTCGCCCTCAAGGTCGATTGCAAGAAGCAATTCTTTAACAGCTTCTGCGCCCATTCCTACCCGGAAAGTAGGCACGCGTTGGGTTCCTACTGTACGCCACTGTCCGTGTTCTTCAAGCGCGTCACGATATTCTTTTTCGGTCAGCAAAGTTTTGGACTGTAAACCCGTGTCGCCGCCGTCAAGCACAACATAAGCGGCGAAATATAAAATTTTCTCAAGCGCACGTGGAGACATTCCCAAAATTAAGCCCATTCGGCTGGGAATTCCGCGAAAATACCAAATATGCGAAACAGGCGCGGCAAGCTCAATATGACCCATGCGTTCGCGACGCACTTTGCTTTTTGTAACTTCAACGCCGCAACGGTCGCAAACAACGCCCTTGTAACGAATGCGTTTATATTTTCCGCAGTGACATTCCCAGTCTTTATTCGGACCGAAAATACGCTTGCAAAATAAACCGTCGCGTTCGGGTTTTAACGTGCGGTAGTTTATTGTTTCGGGTTTCTTGACTTCGCCGCGGCTCCACTCACGGATTTTTTCCGGCGAAGCAAGCCCGATTTTTATTGAGGAGAATGACATTGCCTGTTCGTGTTTTTCAGGTCTGTTATAATCCATAAACCCTATTCCTCCTCTATATCAAAATCGTCTTCAAAGCCCGTAATGTCGTCTTCTAAATCGAAATCGTCGGGGAAATCGGTATCAAGCTCGAAATCAACAGGAATGTCGGGAACATCGTCTAAAATAATGTCATCGGACATATTTTCGTCGGGCGAATCATTTTCATCCGTCATAGCTGAAGCATCTGCTGTGATGTCTATTTCAAGCATATCTTCGGGTTCGCTGTCTTCGTCGTTATCAACATCATCAAGCGCATCCGGGGGAGTGTCGTCGGAATCGTCGCCACGTAACGCTTTTGCGCCGCGACGGATATATCCATGGTCATTGTCGGACTCAAGACCTTCAAGATTAACATCTACGTTCAATTCTCCGCCATCTTCAACTGATTCTTTTATAACAATTTCCGTGTCGTCCGCCATAAGAACTTTTACGTCCAAGCATAATGCTTGAAGTTCTTTGAGAAGAACCTTGAAAGATTCCGGAACGCCCGGCTCGGGAATGTTTTCGCCTTTAACAATCGCTTCGTAGGTTTTCACGCGCCCAACGATATCGTCGGATTTAACCGTGAGAATTTCCTGCAAGGTGTAGCTTGCGCCGTAAGCCTCCAACGCCCAAACTTCCATCTCTCCGAAACGTTGCCCGCCGAACTGCGCTTTTCCGCCCAACGGTTGTTGTGTAACAAGTGAATACGGTCCTGTTGAACGCGCATGAATTTTATCGTCAACCAAGTGGTGCAATTTCAAATAATGCATAAACCCGACAGTGATGGGGTTATCGAATTCTTCACCGCTCCGTCCGTCGCGTACTATAATTTTTCCGTCGCGGTTAATAGGAACGCCTTTCCATTCATCACGAACGTCTTTGTTTTCGTCAAGCTTACGATAAATATCTTCGTCAAGAATTTCATGCCATTTTGCCGTAAAATCTTCCCATTCCATATTTACATAATCGTTTGCAAGGTCGAGAGTATCCATAATATCAATTTCATTCGCGCCGTCGAAAACGGGTGTTGCCGCTTTCCAGCCCAAGCATTTCGCCGCAAGCCCAAGGTGAACCTCAAGTACTTGCCCGATGTTCATGCGCGAAGGCACGCCAAGCGGGTTAAGCACTATATCAAGCGGCCTTCCGTTGGGAAGGAAGGGCATATCTTCAACGGGTAGAACTTTTGCGATAACACCTTTGTTTCCGTGCCGCCCCGCCATTTTGTCACCGACAGAAATTTTACGTTTTTGCGCGATATACACACGCACAAGTTGATTTACACCAGGGGGAAGCTCGTCACGCTTTGTACCGGGCGCAAGGTCACTGCGATTGTCGCGTGTGAAAACTTTTACGTCAACAACAATTCCGCTTTCGCCGTGTGGAACTCGTAAGGAAGTATCACGCACTTCACGCGCTTTTTCGCCGAAAATCGCGCGAAGAAGCCGTTCTTCCGCTGTCAGTTCCGTTTCGCCTTTTGGCGTAACTTTTCCAACTAAAATATCACTTGGCCCAACTTCCGCCCCGATTCTAATTATGCCGTCTTCGTCAAGGTCTTTCATTGCGTCCTCGCCCACGTTGGGGATATCGCGGGTTATTTCTTCGGGACCGAGTTTTGTGTCACGCGCCTCTGCTTCGTATTCTTCGATGTGAATTGATGTGTAAATATCTTCACTTACAAGCGTTTCCGACAAAAGAATAGCATCCTCATAGTTGTAACCTTCCCACGCCATAAACCCGATTAACGGATTTTTTCCCAACGCTAACTCGCCGTTGTCTGTTGAAGGCCCGTCTGCGATTACTTGACCCGCTTCTACTTGTTGACCTTTTGTGACAATCGGGCGTTGATTTATGCACGTTCCCTGATTGGAACGCATGAATTTTGCAAGCTTGTAATTATGCTTTTCGCTGTCTTTTCCGCGAATAGTTATATAACTTGCTGTAACTTCTTCCACTGTCCCGGAAACAGCTGTTGTTACCACAACGCCTGTGTCCAGAGCAACTTTGTATTCCATTCCCGTGCCTACGACCGGTGCGTCTGTTGTCATAAGCGGAACGGCTTGGCGTTGCATGTTTGAACCCATCAAAGCGCGCGAAACGTCGTCGTTTTCAAGGAAGGGAATAAGCGCGGTCGCAACGGATACAATTTGTTTAGGCGAAACGTCCATAAGGTCAATGCGCGCGGGGTCGAATTCTTGAATTTCGTCGCGGTGACGACCTTGTACACGCTTGTTTCTAAAGTGTCCGTCTTCCGTAAGCAGTTCGTTTGCCTGTGCGATAATATAATTTTCTTCTTCGTCCGCGGTTACGTAAATAAAATTACTGGTAACAACCGGTGCGGCTCCAACGCGTTTTTCAACAAAGCGATACGGTGCTTCAATGAAGCCGTATTCGTTGATTCGCGCATAAGTTGCAAGTGAGTTAATCAGCCCGATGTTGGGACCTTCGGGCGTTTCAATCGGACACATCCGTCCGTAGTGCGAACTGTGAACGTCGCGAACCTCGAAGCCCGCACGGTCGCGAGAAAGTCCGCCCGGCCCGAGCGCGGAAAGGCGGCGTTTATGCGAAAGCTCGTCCAGCGGATTCGTCTGCCCCATAAACTGAGATAACTGTGACGAACCGAAAAATTCTTTTATAGCCGCTGTAACCGGGCGAATATTTATTAATGCCTGCGGCGTAACAATATCCATATCCTGAATGGTCATGCGTTCTTTAACAACGCGCTCCATACGTGTTAAACCGATACGGAACTGATTTTGTAAAAGTTCACCCACTGCGCGAATGCGGCGGTTTCCAAGGTGGTCGATGTCGTCAACATACCCTACGCCAAATTCCACGCCGATTGCATACGAAATAGCCGCCATAATATCCTCAAACGTAACGGTTTTTGGAAGCAGCTTCGACATATTTTGTTTAATTAATCGTTCAAGTTCGTCTTTATCTTTCGTTTCCAAAAGCGCTCTAAGGTACGGATAATAGACCTTCTCCACGATTCCGAAATCTTTGGCGGAAAGCCCGTACGGTTCAAGGTATGAATCAATGTCAACGGTCATGTTTGAAAGAACGCGCAAGGTGCGGTCTTCTTCAACTAAAATATCAACGTGGGGGCAACCCGCGTTTTGAATTTGTTCGCATAGATCGGTAGTGAGTTCCATGCCGGCTTCCGCAATAATTTCGCCGCTGTCGGGCGAAACGGCGTTCGCCGCAAGAACGCGTCCTCTTGCACGCGATTTTAACGATAATTTTTTATTAAACTTATAACGACCTACTTTAGCAAGGTCGTATCTTTTCGGATCGAAGAACATATTGTTAATAAGCGATTGCGAACCCTCAACGGTTGGCGGTTCACCCGGACGCAAGCGTTTGTACGCTTCAACAAGCCCTTCTTCGTGGGTTTTAGCAATATCTTTTTCGATTGTGGCAAGAATTTTCGGGTCGTCGCCGAATTTCGCGAGAATTTCCTCATCCGTGCCTACACCCAGCGAACGCATTAAAACGGTAACGGGTACTTTTCGCGTGCGGTCTATACGCACGTAGAAAACATCGTTCGAGTCCGTGTCAAATTCAAGCCAAGCACCACGGTTCGGAATTATACTGGCGGAAACCAAAATTTTCCCGACTTTGTCGTGGTCTATGCCATAATAAATTCCCGGCGAACGCATAAGCTGGCTTACGATAACACGCTCCGCGCCGTTTATTATAAACGTACCGCTTGGGGTCATAAGCGGGAAGTCGCCCATGAATATGTCCTGTTCCTTTATTTCATCAACTTCTTTGTTGTGCAGGCGGCATTTTACGCGCAAAGGAGCGGCATACGTAGAATCCCGCTCTTTACATTCGTCTATGGTGTACTTTGGTTTTCCGTAGTCAAGTGAGATGTCAATCAAGTCTAAAACAAGGTTGCCGCTGTAATCTGTAATGGGAGATATATCTTGAAACACCTCCCGTAGCCCTTCACTGATAAACCAGTTGTAGCTTTCTTTTTGTACTTCAATAAGGTTCGGAATTTCCAAAACTTCGGCGATTCTCGAATAGGTAGCCCTCATAGGCCCCGGGCCCTTCGTTGAACGAACCCTGTTTTTCTCCACTGTAGCAACCCCTTTTTAGCGATTTATAGCGATTTTACATATGTGCGAGAAAAAAATGTTGAATTTTCAATTTATATGTGGTAGCCTGGACTTATCACAAAGGCTGTGCAATTGTCCCCTTTACCACTGGACGATACGAGCTGATAGCATATCATGTCAAAAATTTACTGTCAAGTATAAATTTAAAAAATATACATACAATTTTTACCTTATAGTGTTGCCCGTGTTTTACTTATTTAATCTTAGGATGTGTCAATTTTGCACAGCCTTTTTTCTTGCGCTTTTTTATAAAAAAGTATAATCTCGTAATATAATTGTGCAGAAAGGATGTTTGATTTGCGTAATTTAACTTTGCTCACGGATTTCTACGAACTTACAATGATGCAAGCGTATCACAATGCGGAAATTACAACAGGGAGGAGGCAGACGGCTGTTTTCGATATGTTTTACCGCGAAAACCCGTGCGGAAACGGATACGCGGTTGTTGCGGGTCTTGCGCAGGTTGTTGATTATATTAAAGAGCTTGCGTTTCTTGAGCAGGATATCGCTTATCTGCGCTCTACCGGCGTTTTTGGCGAAGAATTTCTTGCGTATTTGAAAACATTCAAATTTACGGGAAACATAAACGCCGTCCCGGAGGGAACGGTAGTTTTTCCCGGCGAGCCGCTTGTGCAGGTAATCGCTCCGTTGGCGGAAGCGCAGTTAATTGAGTCGGCTGTTTTGAACATAATAAATCATCAAAGTTTAATCGCGACAAAAGCGGCGCGGGTTTGCTGGGCGGCACGCGGTGATCGTGTTCTTGAATTTGGTTTACGGCGGGCGCAAGGGCCGGACGCGGGTTTATACGGTGCGCGTGCGGCAATAATTGGCGGTTGTTATGGCACAAGCAATGTGCTTGCCGGGCAACTTTTCGATATTCCTGTACAAGGCACACACGCACATAGCTGGATTATGTCCTTTGAGTCAGAGCTTGAAGCGTTTCGTTATTATGCGAATCTTTATCCGCAGTCGTGTTTTCTTTTGGTAGACACCTACGACACGCTAAAATCGGGAATTCCGAACGCCATTCAAGTTTTTAGCGAAATGCGGGAAAGCGGTATCGCACTTGAACATTTCGGAATCCGCTTAGACAGCGGCGACCTCGCCTATCTTTCCAAACGCGCAAGAGAAATGCTGAACGACGCGGGTTTTCCCAACGCGAAAATAAGCGCGTCCAACGACCTTGATGAATATATCATCGCCGAGCTGAAAGCGCAGGGTGCGGAAATTTCGTTATGGGGCGTTGGAACACGCTTGATTACATCAAAAGAATACCCCGCTTTCGGCGGAGTATATAAACTTGCCGCGCTTTCATTAGATGGCGGCGAATGGCAGAATAAAATCAAACTCTCCGAAGACCCGGTAAAAGTTACCAACCCCGGCATTAAAAAAACCTTCCGCCTTTACGATGCAGCGTCCGGCAAAATGAAGGCAGATTTAATCGCCCTCGCCACAGAAGAATTCACCAACGACTGCGACCTTACCCTTTTTGACCCAATCGCAACATGGAAACAAATGCGCTTGAAAGCCGGGGAGTATATAATCCGCGAACTGCTTCGCCCCGTGTTCGTAAACGGTGAATGCGTTCACACCCCGCTGACCGTTCCCGAAATCTGTGATTATGCCGCCCGCGAACGCGCTACTTTGTGGGACGAACATAAACGATTGGTTCGTCCGCAGTTAATGCCGGTAGACTTATCGCAGAAGATGTATGATTTAAAGAAAGAGATGATTGAGCAGTTGAGAAGGGAATAAATTGCATAAAGCAAAAAGAAAAAAGTAGCCGCCCGTCAAGGTATGGCTACTTTTTTCTTTATCGTGTAATTTAATGCGCTACTGATTGGCATGCATCATTACCCACAAGCCATCTTGCTAACAGGGTAACATCTGTAGCGGTTATTTCCCCGTTGCCATCTATATCGGCGGCAAGATGACAGAAACCTTCTACATTATGGCCGATAAGCCATCTTGCAATCATTGTGGCATCGACGGATGTTATGCGCCCGGTGCTACGGACAGAACCGACTTGGAAGTTTATCGGATCAGTGATTTTTTCCCATGTTGCGATTAACTCAACGTTGCGGGTTACAATGAAATCATCACGCCTGCGAATATATTCACCGTCTACATATTCAAACCAACCCGTGAAACGGTAGCCTTCTTTTGAGATGCCGTCCGGCACGGCATATGTTGGCATACTTGGTAATATTCCAACCGCATTGCCGTATGTGACGGTTAGGGCGGGTGGTGTTGTTGTGAATGTGCCGCCTTGCAGGTCAAAGGTTACGTTTTTTGGTGGTGGGTTGCAAAGTTCACATTCCGGCAAGCCGCATTCGCACAGAGGGCAGTTCTCGCAACCATCGCATCTTGCGATTGTAAGATTGTCAACGATTTCTACTATCGGATTATTTTCGTCGATGCTGTGGTCAAATTGAACCGCGTTGATAGTAACCGCACATGCGTTAACACGGACTTCCATGAACATGGGTCTGTACTCTTGTCGGTAGAAGGCAACGTTCCAAGGCAATTTCATATTGGTGAGATGCATGGAACCCCTTGTGCCGTCGTAGAGATATGGGAAGTTATGATTATTCATGACATCGGGGCGGAAGGAACTGTAGAATTGTTGACCGACAGCAGAGTTCATGGTGAAGAATACGGTTCCATCGCCTTGTTTTATTTCGTTGCCGTTATTTGTATAGTCATAGGTGATGTTATTCATGCGGAATTCAGCCCGGGGGATGCCTTCACCGAAGTTGTCCGTGCCTTCGTTTAATTGTGCGGGGAAGCTTCTTGTATAGTGATGGTCATGCCCCGATAGGTAAACGTCTACGCCGTGGCGAATCATAAGAGATTCAAGCCCTTGTCTTACATAGCGTTCAATATCAAAGTCCGCACTGTGGTCGCTTATGCCGCTTACACCTTTGTGGGTTTTAACAAACAGCCAGTCATACTCGCCATAGTGGGTGGCCTTTGCCGCAGTCAGGATTTCGTCGAATGAGTTGACAATCGCTGCAATAAAAGCGTCTTCCCCCGGATTGTTGTGGGAATCATTAAGACGCGGTGCAGTGTTAAGCACAACAAACAAGGCATTGTTGTATAGATAGAAGTAATTGGCTCTGTTTTCGTTTTCTTGCTGTACGCCCCATCCACCGGTCATCAGCATATCCGCGCCCGTAAGAACTCTCTCGTTCGGGAGGTTGAAGTGGGTGCGGAAGCTGAAATTGCTTCTTGCTTCGTGGTTACCCATTGCCGACGCAAACGGAATATTTCTTAGAATGTCCGGAGCAAAGAAGTTGCTCCATTTGATTTGGTGTGGGTCAAGACTATTCTCCGGAGAACCTACTATTAAGTTCCTGTCGATATTGTCGCCCGTACTTATGATAAACCCAAGGTTCGGTATATGGTCTGCAATCACATCAAGCGTATCCTGCCATCCCTGAGCCACCGTAATACCCGGTCTGTATCTCCCGTCAAGCCTTCCGCCGTTGCCGGAACCGGAAGAAGTCGGGGTAACAGACGGGTCGCCCATGTGTATGTCGCCGATTACCGCGAATCTAAACGCGCCTGCCGCCGGGACAAGGTAGGTGTAGTGTTCGGAGAAAATCACCCCGTTGCTTGAAACAGCATAGACATATTCAACTCCCGGGGTAAGCCCGTTTACAGTAGCTTGGAAAGATGTCCGTCCGGTGTAAGCGGACATTCTTTCCGCGGTGGCTACAATGGCGTTTTCGGGGAATCTATTGCCGCTCATATCGGTTACGGGGGCGAATTTAACCAAAGAGGGAGTATTTTCATTAAACTCGGAAGTGTAATCATGCCAAGTGATGTTAATTGAATCTGTTGTCGATCCCGGGACTAACCCGAGCATTAATGGTATAAAAACTACCGACGAACAAACAAGTGTGTCAATGGAATTGAACATCCTGAATACGGCTTTGTTTATTTCTTGCTGTGTTGCCGCTGCGTTTTTAAGCAACGCATTGGCGGCAGCAAGTTCGGTTTGAAAGTTCGCCCAAGATGCGGGATTGTAGTCATCTTCATTAAGGCTTTCCGCTTGGCTTATGATTGCTTCAAGCGCGGTTGTATCAATGTCTCCGTCAGTACCGATTTCATCACCGATAAATTCAATATTATTTATTGAGGTGTTGCCGCTGGTGGGATTAAGATTTGTTCCCCAGTTTCTTGTTTCCGTAGTAGCGATGTAGATCTTAATTTGCACAACAAGTTGATTGGCTATTGCGTCGGGCATTGGGACATTTTCAAAAGTAACGCCCGGAGGATCAATATTCGGATAATTCCAGCCTTCCGCATCACCCAACATGGTAACTCTGGACCAAGAACCGTCACCGAAGCCCGTCCATTCTCCTTCTGTGCCGATTCTGTAAGCCAAACCAAACCTGGCGGGTCCGCTGTTGCTTGATGCTTGTCTTGCGGAAAACTTTATATTTTCCCAACCAACCGTACTGAGGGTGATTATCCAACCGGATGACGTGTTTGCGTTGATATTGCCTGTGTTCAATGGAAACCATCTGCCTGTGCTGTTTGGTACGTTAATCGACAGTCTGTCATTAAATGCGCGCCCAAGTGTTGCGCGTGAACCGTCTGCGTAAAAGAACTCAAGGTTTGTGAGGGGAACTGCAAGTGACGAGCCTGATGTAGCGCGCCAATTATTATCGAGGGTAGGTGGGTTAAACAGTATGTGGTAGTTCCATTCCAAAAACGGTACATTTTTGATTTTGTCTATAGTTAGGTAAACCGTGACATCCCGATGTTCCACACCTTGAGTCAATCTTATAGTGCCGGTTATTGTTCCCGTTGAGGTTTTGCTTGCGGGGGTAAGGTTAAAATCGACATACCATGAAGCAGTTATTGGTTCTTTAAGACTGGCAATCGCATCTTCGACAGCGGTTATTATATCCGCTTCGGTTGTCTCGTTTGATGCCGGAAAAATGTTTACAGTTGATTGCGCGATGGATTGAGCAATCGGCAGTGCGGGCGTATAGTTTACTGTAAGTGTCCACCCTCTATCGGAAATCATCGCAGAACTCATAACATCCGGAGGAAGAGTTACAGACCACCTAAAATAATTAAACGCACCGGGTGAAGGGTTGAAAACATCTGACGAACTCAATTGGTCAAATTCCCAATAGATTTGAAGTGGATCGCGCTCGCTTGGCGGGTATGTCGTAATTGCGGCGGTTGCCGGTAGCAATGCAATAGCCTCTGCCATGTTCGCAACGGGAACCGGAAAGCCCCAAAAAAACGACGGCACGTCCAATGCCACCAATTCAAAAGGTAGTGCGGGCGTATAGTTTATTGCATGTGTCCATCCTCTATCGGAAATCATCGCAGAATTCGTAACATCCGGCGGAAGCGTTACAGACCACCTGAAAGAATTAAGTGCACCGGGCGAAGGGTTGAAAGCATCTGGCGGAATGAATGGGTCAAGCTCCCAATAGATTTGAAGCGGTTCGCGTTCGCTTGGCGGGAATGTCGTAATCGTGGCGGCTTTTGGCAGCAACGCAATAACCTCTGCCGCGTTCGCAACGGGAATCGTCAAATTCAAAGAAAACGACGGCGCGTCCAATGCCGCCAATTCATAAGCCGCCGAAGTAGTAGTTTCAACTTGCACGAATATTTCTTCCATAACAATTTCATAGTCATGAAACGAAGCCTCCGCACTTAGCGTCATTGGAAATAACGTTAAGTTAAACGACATCGTCAATGTAAGTAACAGCGCAATAATTCTATTTGCGCTTGACCTGTGTTTTTGCATAATCTTCCCTCCTGAAAATGAAAGTGCTAGGGTTCGCGTTGCGGAAAAAACCAGAATGCGCTGATGGAATAATCATACACTGGATAATCCAACCAGAGTTGCCAACCGATAATGTCATCCGGTGAATTCATATTGTTATTGGGAACTCTCAAAAAGATAATCGCAGGGTTGTTTGACACGTCCAGTCCGGTTAATTGATTGTTCCTTGCATTAAGTTCTCTAATGAGGGGATTGTTTGACACGTTCAATTCGGTCAGGCGGTTGTCATCTACCGTAAGCCATATAATTGCAGGGTTGTTTGACACGTCCAATTCTGTTAATTGGTTGCGTTCCGCGTAAAGCATTTCAAGCGCAGGGTTGTTTGATAGGTCCAGTTCTGTTAATTGATTTTCCCTTACCCAAAGCACTTCAAGCGCGGAGTTATTTGATAAATCTAATTCGGTTAATTGGTTAACCCCTACGCAAATTGATTTAAGCGCGGGATTACTTGACACGTCCAGTTCGGTTAATTGGTTGACCTCTACCAATAATATCTCTAGCGCGGGGTTGTTTGACAGGTCTAATGCTGTTAATCGGTTGTCATCTGCAATAAGCTTTACAAGCACAGGGTTGTTTGATATGTTCAGCTTGGTTAATCGGTTGTGATGTACATAAAGAAATTCAAGCGCGGGATTGTTTGATACGTCCAATTTGGTTAGTTGGTTGCTACCTGCATTAAGCGAAACAAGTGCAGGGTTATTTGACATATCTATCTCGGTTATTTGGTTGTCCCATGCATCAAGTTTTTGAAGCGCGGTAAAATGTTCAATTCCTGAAAGGCTTGTTATGTTCATGCGGGGAACAGATATTTCGGTAATACCTTCCACATGGAATAAGAAAATTGGCTCATGTGCAGAGATGCCTACTATTTCCCCCACCGCCGCACGGAAGTTGGGGCAAGCGAATTCGACGGTTTGTGTAGGAGTAGGCTCGGGTGTTGGTTCCGGAGTAGGTTCGGTTGTGGGTTCCGGAGTAGGTGTTGGAGTAGGTTCGGGTGTTGGTTCCGGGGTTGGTGTTGGAGTAGGTTCGGGTGTAGGTTCCGGAGTTGGAATTGGTGTGGGTTCGGGTGTAGACTGTGGTTGTGCCGGCAGGCCGCCGCCACTTGAATTTCCATTACTTGCGTGGGAATGCGCAGTCGATGCTCGCGATTCATCTCTATTTGCTGGAGCCGAAACGGTTTCGACGGCATGGATTTCTTCCGCAACTTCAGCTTCAGCGACATTTTCCGCTTCCTCTGTTTCTTCAACTTCTTCCGTTTCTTCAGCGTCCTCTGTTTCCTTGGCTTCTTCGGAGTTTATATCAAGACCATTATTATCAATGTAAGTATCGTTTGAGCCGGCAGTCACATTTCTAACTGTCCTATACTCGTTATTAATTATGGGACGGTGGAGAGTTTCCGGTGCTACGCCCTCAAATACCCCTGCATATTCACCTAAAACCTCAAAAATCTCATCGAATTGTAAAACAGGGGTTTCTTCGTGTTCGTACATTATCAAAGCCGGTATCTCCGGTGCTTGCGATTCAGGTGATTGTGCGGGTTCTTCTTGAATTTCCGGCTTGTCGGCTTCATTGCTGTCAAACAAAACTGTAGCAGAAGCGTAATAATTTGCTACTTCGGTTATGTCCGGAGTATATAGAAGACCATAAGCCGCCCCTGCGACAGCCATACATAAAGCAACACCACAAACAATTGCCGTGGATAAAAAAGCCGCGCCGCTTGTTGCCGCCACTGCACTACCTGTCACCGTCGTGCCTGTCGCTACCGCACTTCCCCCTACTGCTTCGGCGGAAATAAGCCCGACAGCGTTTTTTGTTAAATCTATCCCTGCTAATGTACAGGATTCCGTAAATATTCTTGTCGCTGTGTTTTGCGTCAAATTGCTTCGCGCCGCCATTTCACGAAGTAAAATTGTAAGCAGAGGCACATGCGTAACCGAAAGAATATAGTTGCCTGTATTACGCTGTTTTTCAATCTCTGATTTTATTTGTTTTCGCGCATAGTGCAGCCTGCTCTTTACAGTTCCTATGGAACATCCTTGGATGTCGGCTATATCTTTAAGACTCATTTCTTCAAAGTAATAAAATAACACGGCTGTTTTTTGGACATAAGGCAAATACTGAATCAAGTCCATAACAGTGTTTTTCATTTCGTCCGATTCTAAAATGTTACCCGGCAGAAATTCGCTGTTATCTTCCAATGTCTCAGTTGCTTCGTTAAAATATTCCCCGTTTGTATTTGTGATTCGTTCATTTCTTCGATACAGCATTGCAATTTGCCTTTGTGTTATCGTGTAAATCCATGACTTGAAAGAGGTTTCATCAGACAGCGTGCTTATTGATTTAAAAACTTCCAAAAAGGTGTTTTGCACAATATCCTCGGCATCTTGTGGGGATTTCACATTATTTAACACAAAATAATAAATTCTGTTTTTATACGCATCAAAAATTTCCGTGAAAGCTGATACGTCACCGTTCTTTGCGCGTTTGACGGTGTTTGCAAAAGTTTCAATAGTCTCCATGTTTACGCCCCTCAGATAGAAAATCTATCCCTGTATGTATATTAGTTGTCTGAAAACCGGTTTTGGTTCAAAAAAGAATAAAATATTTTTTTTGCCCTGTACGAACATAGGGCATTATATCATACAGAAAATCTACTGCGCATGGCTAAACTATCCAAAATTGCATATAAATAGCCCTTTCAGATTCATATATGGGGGCTGTCCGACTCAGTGGTCTTTTATTCCTAATATGGTAGTTAATACCTTAAATTATATCTCTATAGTTTTGTGTTGACAAAATGCTGGAAAACGTGTATTATCCTCTCCGTTGTCGCTGTTTGAGAGGCTTCTATTAACTAACGGGGTGTAGCGTAGTTTGGCTAGCGCGCCTGGTTTGGGACCAGGAGGTCGCAGGTTCGAATCCTGTCACCCCGGTTGCGTGGGCGAGTAGTTCGCCCGGGTGAGAATGTACCTGTAGCTCAGCAGGATAGAGCAACGGCCTTCTAAGCCGTGGGTCAGGGGTTCGAATCCCTTCAGGTACGTTGGTAAGTGAGATAATGAAGTTTTTTTCCTCACTATCTTGTGGAGGGTGTAGCTCAGTTGGTTAGAGCGCCAGATTGTGGCTCTGGAGGCCGTGGGTTCGAATCCCATCATCCTCCCTTCGCACCACAGTATTTTACGAGCCATTAGCTCAGTCGGCAGAGCACTTGACTTTTAATCAAGTGGTCCAGGGTTCGAATCCCTGATGGCTCAGATAAACCCCGCAAACATCATGTTTTGATAGTTGCGGGGTTTTTGTTGTCCAATGGTTTAACACAGGTTTAACACATTTGGTATTTGATTGGGAAGGTTAATCTTTTGGCAAGCCGTTAGTAAACCGGTGATAGATATACAGTAGCTGAATCACCTGTACTCGGGTGGGGTGAGTTTGGGGGCTTGTGCCGCTTCGATTCCACAATTCCATGTATCTTTCGCCCACTTGAGGTTTTGATTTGTGTAGTTTGTTTCGGAGGTCTGCAACCTTTAATATGTACTACATCTTTCTATAAAAAAGTTGCGTAGCATTTATAAATCCCCATAATTAAAAAAAGCCCTCGCAATGGGAATGTAAAAATCTCCATTGCGAGGGCTTTCGCTATCCACTCAGGGCTCTTAAATAATTAACCTACGAATGTGACGATTTGGGCATTGACAAAGTACTAATGCCATGAATCAAGCTGAATGTGCGGCAAAGCAAATGTTACTGTCATGCAGCTCTATACACTCTTTGTAATCCATGTTGTGTAGCGTGACATTTTTTAACCTTTCGACTAATAATGGTAGCTTTCGTAGGACTCCCGTAAAATCGTTTCGATTGCTTTCCTTG
>Ga0131853_10006676_pt1 | contig 20839 bp, 13 predicted proteins | sample TergutLab28metaG_FD_92764 | JGI IMG/M metagenome (GOLD analysis project Ga0131853, IMG submission 92764) | Labiotermes labralis P1 segment gut microbial communities from Petit-Saut dam, French Guiana - Lab288 P1 (version 2) (version 2) | ecosystem: Host-associated > Arthropoda: Insects >...
CTTGTGAGTGCGGTAATGAACCTTCGGGTTCCGTGAAATGCGGGGAATTTCTTGACTAGCTGCAAACAAGTTAGCTTCTCAAGAAGGACTCTGCACCATGGAGTAAGTAAGTAAGTAAGTATGAAGTAGTAACGAAGTCACGTGTACCTGTTGCGCTAATCGGATACACAGTTGTTACAGTACACAAAATGTTCTGGTGTCATGTGTCGCAAAACACTTGTACAAATTCATTACTCACAATATCATTCGTCGTAAAGGCCTTGAAACTCTAGCACTGTCGCTTGTGGCGTCTTCAGAAGGTTATGCAACACAGAATACGCATTTCCATGTGGTGTAGAACATAAGGAATGGCGAATGTTAGCGTTTCGTGGATTTCTGTGAAATTCATTATTGGGAGTCTGCACTAAAATAAAAATTTTGGTTCACGTCTGTCCATTGTAATAGTCATTTTGCATGGGGGCTCAAGTTGCACGGTATCTGTGTGCTGAAAAATTGCTCCTCTTGATTGAAGTTGAATCATGACACTAAAATATTGTGTCATTTGAGATGTTTTCGGCTTTATTTTGTACGTTTTTAGATAAGGGGACTATTTAAGGAAATGCAAGGACAGGCGTTGCTGTATAATGTTACCATCTGGTGTAAAATTTCGGAAGTACTGTCCGTCAACGACGGGGGAAGCGTGTTACACATCCTCATGCAATCGTTTATTGGCACTGGTCTCAGCTTTCTTTTAATATAAGGCATTTGCATGATTCAAGGAAAGCAGCAAAAGTTGCACTGACGATAACAACACCAGATTCCCAGTTTCGTTGGTGCAAAACTTGGCCCTACATTCTTTGGGACGAGCTTAGATTAGGGTTTCTTATACTAAGTATTCGGTTTAAGTTAGGCGACATAATAGGAGGCTGTAAAACTGCGCAATTCTCGTGTTTATTCATCACCTTGAATGACAGAGGGTGAGACGAGTGGTACTCATATCGGAAAAGTAAGAAGTACAAATGTTTAGTTCTGAAGTGAAAAGGAATGGGAGGATGGTATTAAATTGTTTTTAAAAATACTGTGAGGATGTTGACTGAATTTACCGTGTTGTGGGAAGGCCATGTGGAGGCGTTTTCTGAGCACTGTAGCGACTGGCCGGGTTTGATAGAGGGTGAAGAAATGCGAGCTTTTGAGATGGCATCTGCGCCTTGGAATCAGTTCTGCAATGGATGGACATCCAAACGTATGTGAATTGTTTGTATCAAAGGAAACGTTTGGGAAGCATGTGTAGACCCTGCTCCACCATGACACTTTTGTTTTAGTTCAGTGATGTCTGTTGTTTCTAAATGGACTGTGAGAATTTTGCGCAGCATGTGTACACCGGCCTAACAGCTTTCGATGTTCCCAATCAGTGAATCCTTTGGATAGCTCTGTGAAACGGGTTCGTATTTCATGTGTCGTGTTTCGTAATGATAAAAGAATTGTAATTCTTTGTTCTGTCAGAAGAATTATGGCATCCGTTGTGGTCAGGTATCTTTTGTTAATTTATCTTCTTGTACAAATACACCGCAAAACTACAAAAGAAAGCATGCCATTTCCAGTGAATACGAAATCAGCGATGGCAAACATTTTGGATTGTATAAACAACAACAATTTGCTACGTTGTCAGAATGCAGATAAGCGGACTGTCCAAACTAATGGTGACGAATAGGCCGACTGGAACATGAAACCCAAGGACGACAGTTGCAGAGGCTTTGCGGCGTCTGAGGTCGGAAGGGGGCAGCAGCGACCCAGCTGCTCGGTGTTGAAGGTGGCGATGAAGATGAAGAATTAAAAATAGATTACAGATTTTCGTCACAAAATACGTCTTGTAACCTTTTACTTTCCCGCTAATCATTAATCACTTAATTTTAAATAAATACTCAACGTAACATTTTACGCTCATCTGTTGATAGCTCCACTGTCGGGCTTTCATGGTTTATGCACCTTATCTAATTAGTATTATTGGAGTAATAAAACACACAATCCTGGGATGGGCTCGAAAGAACTTAGTTTTGTTGGGGAAGTCTTTTGAGAAACGATCATTCATTTAGAAAACCGGTAAAGGGGTGCTGAATAATATTAAATGTCTTAGGGAAGTAAGTTACGTGGTTCGGAGGTGGATGTACACGTAAGTGGCTTAGGATCGTGTTGAACTTTCTGTTTAAGTTATGATGACGTACTGGCCCCATAAGTAAATATAAAGAGGTATAGTGTGTGTGCTAGAGTACTTTGTACGGAGTGTTGTTGTTGTTGGTGGTGGTAGTGGTAGTGGTAGTGGTGGTGGTTGTGGTTGTGGTGGCGGCGCTGATGGTGGTGGTGGTTTTGTTGGTGGAGGAGGAAAATAGTCGCTTCTGGATGCTTGTATAACAGCGTTTGTGTGTACCAGTTTTGTTATATGCACTTCCACATAATTTATGTATTTTTATATGTTTATCCTATGTTATCATGTTTCCGTCCTTTCTGTCAAACAAACATATCGAAGCCATCTATTTCTACGACACAAGCGGTCCTTAACCTTAATTATTTAAAGACAGAGTTTTATAATCGAATGCATAGGCTAAATGTACGTCTTGAGTCAGGTGTATTGTAATGTGAGATTAGAACATAACGGTCTTCGGAATTTAGTTCCTTTATTGACTTTACCTTCGCCATTAGGTTAGAATGTATGAATCTTTATCCCTCCTTACACCTGCACCTGCATGACCTGATGCTAAAAAGCTTAATATCTGTCACAGAATGTAGAATGCCTTGAAGTAACAATCACAGTGAATTGGTGACGAGATTTACCAACTGGGTCATGTATGAAATATTTATGCTTGCGGCAGCCGTTAATTGCTAGGGTGCACATCACGTGGTGCCGTCGTGTATATCGTTCGGTGCCTCGTTACATTCACTGAAACTGCGTGATCTCTACAGCAGCTTTAAGGCAGGCGTCAGAGCTGTTGGTGTCCAAACTTGCCCTAAAACGTATCGAAATTCAGTTACGTATTTTACAACTTGCATGTAGGAGGAAGTCGTGGGAAGAAAGCATACGTGTATGGTGTCTTAATTTCCTTTGTGTGTTTCAGTTTCTGCAATTACGCAGTGCAACTAAGTAATTGAACAGATGTTTTGCGGAATGTGATGCCTTAGAAATGAGCCCATGATTTGGAGGAACATCCTGCCTTCGTCATCAGATAGATGACGATGAAGGCAACAGGTTCCTCTGAAACGTCTGTTCATGTCTACCAGACTACAGGGTGTCACGTCCCTCAGGACCTTTATTGTCATAGGAACCGCTGTGAGAACCTCATATGACATCGTAATTGTACAGTTTAGTGATCCGCTTGGGTACCTTGGAGTTTTCTAATTAAGGCTCTGCAACATGCTTGTAAAAGCGAGCCGGCCTGTCCTAGTGCAGAACTTTTGTGCTGTATTTTCTGCTAGAATCTAGTCTTGTGTTTATCATGTTTGTTAGACATTAGCAGAACGTTTCGAACTGTCGCCTTGATTGTAGTCTTCCAACACACACAAATTAAATATATCGTAAAGAATGTGGGGTTATATTTATGATGAGCTGGGCGGGGCATGTAGAACGTATGGGGAGAGGAGAGGCGTATACAGGGTTTTGGTGGGAAACGTTAGGGAAAGAGACCACTTGGAAGACCCAGGCGTAGATGGGAGGATAATATTAAGATGGATCTTCAGCAAGTGGGATGTGTGAACATGGACTGGATCGTTCTGCCTCAGGATAGGGACAGGTGGGGAGCACGTTTGAATGCGTTAATGAACCTTCGGGTTCCATAAAATGCGGGGAATTTCTTGACTAGCTGAGAACCGGTTAGCTTCTCAAGAAGGACTCTGCTCTATGGAGTAAGTAACTAGCTAAGTGAGTATTTATGATGTAACTCCCATATAAATTTCACATGCTGCGCTCTGTTGTTTCGTTGTCGCCCCCTGCAGCAACAAAGTAAGTGCAGTTTCTGACGGCAACCATCTAGTCGATGCAAGTTGCAGAACGGATGGATGGGTAACAGTTTTGGCGCGTTAATTTTGTTGCTTCCTCCAGGGTACTGATGTGTGAATGCAAAACTTTGACACTTTTTTTTATCGGTAGTGTTAAGCTGATGATTAAAAGCAAATGCACCGACGAATGTATTTTAAATGCACTCGTATGGTGTCACTGTTTGTTCAGACACACACGTCGGGGTTGAAATTGGGGTAGTTAAGAATAATTAATGGTATGTCGGTAATCTTCGCCTATGTTTGGGAGACCATTGCTGACTAGTAAATACACAAGTTAGGAAATGTACTGTACACTTCCTGTTTTATTATGTCAGGAACCGTAAGGCTTGCAGAGAAAAAAACTTGCGTATACGGTACACGTATAATGTTTTATGTTCAGTTTTTTCTTTTCTCGAAACTTATTCCGCGTTTATAATCATTTAACAACATACTCTTCAACGGCTCGCAGAAATGAATATGTGTCTTGACGAAAATTGGACGTTAAAATGTGGTATATAAGTGAAATATGAAATGAATGGACTTTACGTAAAATTCTGCATTATCAAATGTAATCATTAGCTCTCTGTTCATTCATTCTGGAAATGTTTCATGCGTAGAGAATTGGCCGGCGAACGATTTTAATTGGCGCTCGGCAGGGATGCGAACTAACCTAAAAGTGCGTTTAGTTGCGTGTCTTATTATGATATATTTCCACACAAAGTTTCAGGGGTTTACGTTGGATGTAACGCGAAGGCTGCATCTGTCATTAATTTCCTGCGTTTAGAAATCTCCATAACAGATGCAAAACAGGTGCGAGATGTACGTCGTTGTTTTTTATTCGTTTCGATCAAACATGGCTTCGTATTTACACGAGGCACACATTTCGCTTATGACTTGGTACGGAACGGTTCGTCGTATAAAATATTAGTATGTGGCATGAAATACAAATGACATTTAGATCCACACATGTTATTTTGAATTTTTTTTTGTATGGTGAATATTTAAGGAGGTACAACGAAATAGTTTCTGACAGTACAGTGAGATATGTGCATTGTGATGAGATATGTAACAATATGTTGCTGTCTTCAGTAAACCACAAGTATGCAAAACAGCAAATAATGCATTTGGAAAATTTGTGTATCCTACGACTGGAGTCACCCTTGCAAGTTTGTGTCTTGCATAATGATGTGGTCGTGAATTCATGAAGGTCACATGAAGTGCAAAGTTTTAGACGTCAACCACGTGCAGCCGAACGGTTCCTTGCTGCTACATTGACCGACTGTCGGCTTACGTAACCCGTCTGATGCAACTGCACTGTTGATAGCATCTGAAGAGTTTGGAAGGCCATTAATTATTCGCAAGGCTTTTGGAATTAGGCTGCCTTTGCTTTTTGTAGGTATTGGCCTAATACTGGTTAGGGGAGATGGCGATACCGTCACCAGTACCGCGGTACGCTACGTTTCTGAAAACATCGTACAGGTTGAAGCTAAGCGTGTCCTGGTACTTAATTTGTAGAATTTTGAGGTCGGTACGGGGTGTGATGCTTAAACTGCGATGTCAGTTACTGTGCTTTATGCACAACACCAATCCCGGTTTGTGTTTACATTTGTAGCTGTCGACCCTGCCGTTAGTCAGGAGGCCATTTGCAACTTCGAGCACAGCGGAAATACAAAGTTAATAGCTTGCATGAATCACTTTAACGAAGAAGTGTCTGTCGTTAGGTCTTTAGAGGTCCATACGAGAACAATGAAATGTCTTTAAGTCATCGAACTGCCACTTTCACAGTTCCAAGCCGTGTTGTCCATCTTCCACGTCATCACGTTGTGCACTTAGGCATTCAGCAGTATTCTGTTCGCAAACACGATAACATTCGCGAAAACTAGGACAGCCGAAACAGAGAAACTGGCCATACTTATCAGCTCGAGTTTAAAGTAAGCTAGCTAGCTATTCGTACCGTTTGACGACCAGTTTAAATAGATTACGGTCTGTGTAGGTAACATGTCGTTGGCGAAGTTTCCTGATCGAAATCAGAAATCCCCTATGTGCCTTCGTGGCGTGGACAGGGAAAACTGTACATCTTACTTTTCTTAATTGCTTTTTTGTTTATTCGTGCTGACTGCCACATTTGACGTCAACCTTTGTGTATGTGTGCGTGTGGATATGCATACAAGTTAACAGCTGAGTTTCAGAATACAGATAAAACAGGAAATACATTCTATATCAAGACTTCTAACCATTCGCATTTCCACCACGTAAGCTGTTTGCTAATAAGGAAGGAAACAGACTGACCCGGAGAATAGTAGTAGTTGATAACTCAAAGCGGTGAATAAAATGATGCTTCTTTTACTGGGGATTATAAGTTGTAGTTGCTTACGCAGTCCCTGTAATTGTTTACGCGTATTCCGCCCTAGGACCGGACCTTGACCCACATACTACGACCCACAAGTCTAGACTATATATACAGGGTGTTTCAGGAGGAATAGTAAACATTTTAGGAGGTGGTAGTATGGACTGTTCCGAGTAAATAAGTTCATATAAATTTTCAGTGGGTGTGAAGATACAGCTGTTTGAAGATTTTTGTCTGTGGGGATGGATGAAAAGCGAAGCGTACAAAGGAATAGTAAACACAAGAGAGAAATTGGTCGCTAGCGTTATGAATAGTGCTGCCCTAACAAAGCAAGAACGCCAAGATGACCTCAGGAGAGCTACACGTTCTAATTCCAAGAGGGTTGAAAAGTGCATTGAAGTCGATGATGGGATTTTTGAACACTTACTTTGAACTGTTGCAATTTATAGAGATCATTTACATAACCAATAAATGCAATCAATACGTCATTTGTCTTTCCTTCATACCTTTTAAAAGGCTTTTTATGCGTAACATTCAAACAGATGTATCTCCACACCCATTGAAAATTGGACACATGTTTATATGAACTTATTTACTCGGGATAGTCCATACTACCGCCTCCCGAACTATTTACTATTCCTGCTGAAACACCCTGTGTGTGTGTGTGTGTGTGTGTGACTTCATCTTTTCCACAATTTTTTTTAGCGTAAGCACTGGATGTGATAAAGAATTGCGCATTTTGAGGCATTTAAGTTGTAGTGCGTTGAAAGGTGAAGATAAAGGGAATTAAGGCGTTCATTTTAGTAGATTCAGGACAGCAGTATTGTAGTTAATTGTATTAGGAACGTGTGACAGTGTATGTCGATTGTACTGTGCAGGATGAAGGGAGGTTCAGTATAAACCATTCGAGTGTGATTGTTTGGGGTTTATTTGATTGTCATTCAGACTGCTTCGTACTAAGCAATGTTAATATTGGATTGATAGAAATATGAGTAGTGCATTCATTTTTATGGACGCGTTTATAATTTATTGTGGTATTAAACATCTTGTGCCTGGTGTCAGAAGTTTTTAAGCGCGTTCGCAAAATGCGAAAAGCGACTATTAGCTTCGTCATGTCTGTCCATCCGTCCGCATGGAACAACTCGGCTCCCACTGGAAGAATTTTCATAAAATTTGTCATTTGAGTATTTTTCGAAAAATCTGTTGAGGAAATTCAAGTTTCATCAAAATCTGTCGAGAATAACGGATACTTTGTGTGAAGACCAATGCACATTGTTGATCAGCTCTCTCTTAATAGTTCGTAGAATAAGAAATACGTCAGAAAAACGTTGTTGTAGAGAAAATCGAAGCACATTTAATGTTCAATTAACCCCCCCCCCCAAAAAAAAATTGTGCCACTTATGAGATAACGTAGAAAAATATTGTGGAGCAGGACGGACCACAGATAACAAATTGACGCATGCGCTTTGCATGCTGGATGACTGAGGCCACAAACACACACTTAGCATATGTAATGCGAGGTACTTAATGCTTTTCCACTGCATCAGTGGTTGTACTGTACGTACGAACGCACCTCCTTGTGACGTTAAACGAAAGGGACGCAAAAATAACCGGAATTATTTTTTTTAAAGGGTTTATTATGTTTTATACCATAACAACTCTAGTCTCCTTCAAAATTCTCTCCTTTTGACTCGATACACTTGTACCAACTTTTTTCCCACTACTGAAAACATTTCTGGAACTATTCGGTGCTGATGTTGTTCAGTACCTCCAGCGTTTTCTTCTTCACTTCGCTGACATTAGCAAAACGTTTCCCTTTCATCTGGCCTTTCCTACGAGGGAACAGGAAGAAGTCGCATGGCGCAAGATCGGGTGAATAGGGAGGATGAGGGATAACCGTCATGTTGTTTTTACCAAAACCTGCTGCACACTCAAGGCCGTGTGGGCAGGAGCATTGTCGTGGTGAAGGACCCAATCACCGCTGCTCCACATTTGTGGCCGTTTTTTCCGTACACTATCGCGTAATCTTTTGAAGACCTTAAAAAAATCGTTGATTCACATTTTGTCCAGGAGGAACAAATTCTCCCTTGTGCACAATTCCATTAGCATAAAAAACTAATCAACATGATCTTAACATTTGATCGAACCTATCGGGCCTTCTTTGCTTTTGGAGAAATATGAGTTTTCCATTGGCTCGATGCTTGTGTTGTTTCCGGGTCGTAACCGCAGCACCAAGTCTCTTCTCCGGACACAGCTGTAGAAAGAATCTGTGGGTCATTTCCAACTTGATCCCTTAAATCGTAACAAACATTCAAACAATTGGGTTTTTGATCCTCTGTCAACAACCGAGGAACGAATTTTGCGGAGACACGTTTCATATTCAAATCTTCCGTTAACATTCGCTAACATGAACTCCAAGACAAACCAGTTATCTCAGAAATCTCATCTGGTCCGACGACGATCTGCATTGATTGCGTTGCGAACTTTTCCAAGACTTTAATCATTTCGGCAGGTCGAAATTCGGCCAGACCTTGGCTGGTCCTCACATGACATTTCACCCCCTTTGAAACGTGAATACTACTCGCACACTTGAGCTTTACGTAAAGCTCGTTGTTTAAAAACTTCTTGTAGCATTAAAATAATTTCAGCAGCTGATTTCCCTAACAGAAAACAAAACTTCACGCCCACTCTTTGTTCTTTATTATCAGCCATCATAAAAATCGCTGACCTTCCTAGCAGGCACTTAGAAAAAACGCCAGAACAACAATAACAATCAACCTAGATTAACGCCACGCGGTAGGCTGCTGGAGCATTGTGTTGACTTGCGACACCTAGCGGCGCATCGCGCAACTACTTCTAGTTCGCGCGCCACATTTAAATTCCGGTTATTTTTGGGTCCCCCCTCGTACATGCATTGGCTGTCTTTTTACTTCTAGTCTTACAGTCGCAGAACAGATTGGTTTAATACATGTATATCCACACATCCTTTTGTGCATAATGCATATATACATATATACGTGCATGCATACAACATACGTACATGTATGCGTATATACATGTATCCATACATACACACACAAACATATACACTCATAGCAGTCATTGTGTTATTTTCATTTAAAACATTCCTACTCGTTTACTCTTATATTTTCAATCGAAAAATTTTAAGGTGGACACAGTTCACAGTTGAGACGTTCATACGTAGCTTGAGAATTTGGTACCTAGTCTTGCTCCCTGCATCAAGGATAACTACCAGACGCCTATGTGGCACACGGTTGTGCCTTCCAGAGGACAGTATTTTCGCTTCCGTACCGATTTTTTTAAAGTGGAAGAATTGCGGTGACAAGGGCGTAAGTTTTAAACAATTTACGGAGTATGTAACCACGCAGGGTACAGTGAATGAGGCAGTGTGACTGAGACACGGCCCATTGGGACAGTGCGCTGTAGCAGTTGAAATTCAACAGATCTGAATGTGTTGTAGGACTACGTGCTGCTGTTTGAGCGTTAGATGTGCCCTCGGAATACATTATAAGCACTGATCAAGGTTTCACTGTGGCAAATTGTAATTGCCATTTAGAGCAGTGCAATTTGGGTCTTGCATTTTACCCGGAAAGTGGTCATTTGGTAAATTGAAATTGCGTAATGGAAACACTCGGGCAGTAGAAATTCTAAGGTTTTACTAAAAAGACCTCCATTGGGTATGGTGTGCTACGTCGATCGAACATCCTGTTTGAATAGACCCATCCTAAAATTATCATCGCAGTGTTTTAGGTAGTTATCCGCTACAATGCCGCATGCCTTCCCCATGGTCCTCATCTGAACTACATCCCCAGTGCATGTTAGCTCTCTGGATTTTACATGTAGGTGGCCACTACGTTCCGAATCGTGTAATGTCGCAAGCTCGCTGTTTCATCGCTGTTAGGTCAGAATATTGTCCTAAGCACTTTGCTTCAGATATGATTCTAATAGGCCTCCCTGTTCTCTCAAAGCAAGAGACCACAGTTCACAGACGATGCGTTATAAATGAGAATTACTGTTTATAAGAGCACGTTGTACTGCGAGCTATGGGGTTCTCAGCAGCGGTGTTCCGGGATTTGACGTCATGTCGATTGGTGGATATTTAGGAGGTTCCGGCGGAATCCCCAATGATCCAGTTATTCCCGAAAGAGGCAACAAATTCCTCCGAAATATCGGTTACTGTTTCGGAATCGTCACGGTTCCGTGTCTCAAAAGACAGCAGCCTTCAACATTCATAATCACTATCTGTGTGTGTGCGTTAGAACCTCTATAATTTATATTGGTTTGATTAAAGGAAGAGCGAGGAGGTGGGCCAAACATGCAGCACACATGGCATACCTCCTCCAGGCGTCTGTTCTTAAGGACTGTGGCTGTGAAATTTTTCCAGTAGTTTCCCATACGAAATTTGGAAACCTTCGGGCTAGTCTATTGTGCGTAGTGTAAAAAATATGCCACCGTCCAAACCCATGGTATGTTGGAATGTAGCTGGCGCGGAGGTAAATCCAACATCTTAGGTCTCGGCACGAATTCTTAACGACAGCTGCTCTGCTGCGTGAGAAAGAGGCCCGCTTGCGAGTCTGCATAGATCCTATATTCGGCCTGGACCCGGCCTGGACTTGGCGGCATCGAAGTTACCAAGGTCCACTGGTTTGGAAGTAATCAAATTCAATGCCAGGTTCTGCTGTGTTCGCTATTTTTGTTTTCGTCAGTTATTTTGGAACAAAAATGCCTAGATTAGGTTTTCTCGTGTATCATTCCATCTTGCTCCATATTGACATTCGTTCACCTACCACCGACGTGATATAATCTTTACAGTTGGGAGGGTCGCTGAATGAAACACTTCACACACACACACACACACACACACACACACACACACACACACACACACCTCTCGAAGTATTTTGAGATTGTCTTTAGCACCGCAGCAACACATTCGCCAGCCTTATATGTTTTCGGCAGTACTCTGCTTTTGAATTAATGGTTACAAAGTGAATGCAACTTTACTTACTCGGAATTTATTGCGAGTGGTATACATGTACTTGGTTTGTCAGTGTAAAGGAAGAATATTTGCAGACATTTGGGGGTGTTGTTAGAATGGAATACTGGACAAAATATTCACACCTACGAGAAAGTAATAAGGTAAAGAATGTTACTGAATGTAAGGAATTTCGTAGTTTCTGTTAAGTTAAACGGCTTTATGACGACTGTATTACTTGTAGTAAAATGACACCATCCAACAGGATGACAGTGGCTGAATATGCAGCACACGTGGATGTGGTGGGATCAGAAATGCATACATTTCGGGGGAGAGGGGGTATGGGAGCCGTGGAATCACTTGTCAGAAGTAGACTTAAAGTGGGGAGTAATCCTGAAATGGGACATAAAGATGTGGCCTGTATCGAAATGTCTTAGAATATATTTGTTGGCACGTTACTGAACAAGCTGAGTAACTCATGAGCTGCTGAAGAAAGAACCTCCCTTATGGAATTTATTTTACATTTTACAACACTTCGTTTTCCACTATAATGTATAATTTTTCAATGTGGAGATTTAGAAAAGGGGGTCTTCATTCTTGTTTCTTGATTTACGGTATTTTTCTGAACTGATTAGGATATGGCGTCGAATGGGGAGCAGGATTATGAATGATCAATTTTGAGGGATTGAAAGGGACTGGTCGTGACTTTGCCGAAGGTGCTGTAGCAGGACAACATTCTTTAGCCCGGCTGAAATGAAGAAGAGAACTAAAATCCTCACCCCGGATAACTCACCGAGCATGTACATCAGAACCTTCCGAACAGGCAGCAGGATTGCGAAAAACCACCACATCACAACATTCGTCAAGTAGGCCCTCACGAGAGCTGCACATGTTTACACACTGTTTTCCCAGATGTTATTTCGATTTCCCATGAAGCAAGGGTTCTGTACTAGGACAAGTGATCTACAAACCAGTCGCCACTTCTGGAGGTTAGACATTGTTGGATTGTGTTTCCACATTGTCATGTGCCTGAATATGCCTTGCAGGTAAATTAGATTTATCCTTTTGGGAACAACTCCTGTTGAGGTTGTCTTGATTGCATTACAGTATTGCATGTCTAGGGCAAAACGCGTATTCTCGTAGAAGGCCTGTTTTCCTAACGAACCAAACAACCAACCAAATATCTAACCAACCAGCTGTGTGGCAAACGGAACTAACTAACTAACTAACTTACATACTTACTTACTTACTCACTTGCTAAGTAAACGGAGATGAATACGTTTCTAGGAGCAAATCTTTTGGGGAAGAGCAGTGCAGATTGACTTCTAATAGGAGAGGAAACGTGAACTAGGAAGCGGACATTTGCCTATCATATGATAAGGGACGCATGTATCAGCCACAGAACGGCATTACACGTCACAAAAAGCATCACTGAATGTTATCAGTATGGAATGAACTATAAACGAAGCGACATGGCAAGTTCTGTAGAGCAAGGATAATCAAAACTGATCATTGCGCCTCTGCCCTAGAAGCTGGTTTAGCGGGTTAAAAAAAAATTTTGTTCGAGAATTTGACGGAAAGCATTCCGATTGAACGTCTGTTCTTTTCATACAACGTTTCTACGTTTGAAGTTTCTTGGAATTTGTCAGAGGAAGAATAGTCCCGTCACACATGGTGACATACAGCAGCTATTGTGCTTAAGGTTTAATACAGTAATGGAACAGTAAGTGAGAACATCAAGGAGGCAGCAAAAAATAAGAGAGAAAGAAGTGTATAAAACAGATTCTTAGGCAGTGTCATTGTTATTTATGTACATATGTAGCACGAATTTATAATTTTTTTAATCGTTTAACCGTGCATTTTGAAATCTACGTAGTTCACTCACCAACTCACCAAAGTAGCGCATTTGTTGGTGAGTGAACTACGATTTTTTTTTAATACGAGTATGTATGAACACTCGACGAAGGAAGTGTGCAGTGTATATTATTCATTTTCTTTCAGTGGCAGCGAGTGTATAAAATTCGAGCATTTCAAGGCGACGTAGTGCAGTAGTGACTTGTTCTCGTGCCATACGCCGTGTCAGTATGGGATTAATGCTGCCAATTTATGCGGTACTGACACGACTGGTCTCTTGAGAAGTCTCCATTTGAAGTGAATGCTAATTAAACGGAAATTTGAAAGTGAAAAATGTTCAGGTCCCTCGTGATTGTGTTTAAGTAGGTTTTATTGTACATATCCTGTTTTCGCCCAACACGTGCCCTGCGTGTGGATATTCCATTCTTGTTACACCTTTGTATTTTAATTTTATATGCCACGGAAATGAAGCGATGCGGCAAATTATTGCCTATAATTGCCGGTGTCAACAGAGGTTGATTTATTTTTAACTCCGCAGTATGAAACTGACAACTTGTCTTTTATTTTGGACACTTAATTAAGCTGTTTAAAGCAGTTAGCTGTTAATAATTAACTCTTATTTTAGAGCTCAAAGGCAACAAGTTACCCGGGGATTTTATTTCCCACAGCGGTTCCCACTATTAACTGATCTGCGAGTTTCGAACGTGTTATGTAGACTATGGTCTTTGGAAGTGTGGCGACATTTGTGTTGGTGATTAATTTAGTTTTGGACGATTCCAATAACTTGATATATAACATAGAGTGGTGAAGTTTAGTGAGTTATAAAGAGTATGGAAGACAGTAGTTGAGAACTGATGTCTGTTATTAATCCCATTCTGGTCTGGTGAAACTGAGGAAAGCCTTGATGGGCTGCCTCCTGGCGGGATTTGAATTTGGGACCTCCCATACAAAAAGTTTGTTTATTTGTTTGTTTTTGGCGCGACAGCCCACAGTGGGCCAGGCCCTCCTCATTCACGAGGTTTTTAGATCACACACAACGACGCACCACAGTCGGTAGGACTCCTTTAGACGAGTGATAAGCTCCTCGCAGAGACCTCTACCTGACATAACACATCCATGCCCCCGGTGGGATTCGAACCCACAATCTCAGCTGGCGGGCAGCTGCAAACCCACGCCTTAGACCGCGCGGCCACTGGGACCTCCATTACAAACAGTAGGGCTGATAATTACCCGGCTGGCGGAGTGAGTTGACCTCATGTCGTCTGGTTGGGGCCTTCATCTGCACTTCTGCCCAGAAGATGGACGGACGAGGTTTCTCCGATACTTTGGTAACTGCCTGCGAGAACAGGTTCGTAACGCTAAGGACCACTGTCACTGTCACTGTCACTGTCACTGTCTTGAACACCGCTGATCTCGTGTGTTGTTTTTTACCTTGTTGTCCAGGCTGCAATTTCAATAATAGCTCTTCAAGGAGAACCAATTTCGCATGCGCGCAAGAGATACAGAGAGAAAAAGGAAGGAAGAAAGAGCATATCAGAGGGGAGATCGTTGTTGATGTGTCTGACGCGTAATAGGCACCCTTTTTGTCGAATTACTCGGAAAGCTCGCTTATTTGTTTGATATGCGTCAACTAAAACGTTCTGTTTGTTAATAAAATTCGTATAATGTCGTTTGTGACTCTGCACCTTGGATCTGTAAAACACGTGGTGTCGCTTTTATCGTGCCCCTCAGAAAGACCGCTGTCACGGCTTGCTGCGCGTTAGAGCTGCCGTGTATGTAGTATCGTGTTCGCTTGTAGCCACGATGTCGTTAACTAAATTCGGTTCACGCAGTAAATATTAGTAAATACCAGATTCCGTCAAAATCGATTAGCAACAGTTCAACAGATTAACCGAAGGCCCAGGAGCAAACGTGATTATGTTTAAATTAAAAAAAAAAGCGATCCCTAATTAATGTTATACGTACCGCGCATCATGTTCTGTATAATCTTTTATTTACCATCACTTGTGCAGTACACTGTGTATACCAAATTGTAGTTACTGTTCCGACGCGCTTCGGTGTCAGTTCTTCTAGTTTCTCGTACATAAATATAGCGGAGAATGCAGCGTAGAAAATAAATAAATAAACATTAACGAGAGATTTTTACCTTCAAGTTTTGGTGTCTCTGGTCCCTTGCTTCTGCAAATTGTAGCGACTTGAACTTTTAAGTATTTTAGAAATGAAGCTTCAATATCGGTCGGAATATTTTACTGTTTCGAATTACGCTACCTTAGTGTTGCGAATTACATTATTACGTCCTTCAACATAGATAGCCAGAAGTGCAATTTTTTTTTAAAAAAAAGTAATAAAACGTTGTTTCTTCACATTGGAGCCAAATACCGAGATTTCTGGCAGTGAGAATCAATATTTTGGGGGGCAGATGTGATAAGTCGAAATACATGTACACAGTGACTTAGGGGCGGAGATGTGCATTATGTTCAAATATCGAGCCAAATTTTTCAGTTGGTCAGGGAAAGACTTGCCAGACTGCACACTGACTCGCTTGGTTAGAAGGTATTTTACATATCGTGGTTAATTTCCTGACTCATTTGTTACACCTGTGTGTGCTTCAGAGTCTTGTTTTCGGCCCGGGCCACTACGACCTCGCTAGTCGTTTACCGTCGCCACGCTGAAATTACAGGTCTTGGCGCGGAAAGATCGAAGTGCCGCTTGTCTGTGAACCGAATGAAAACATTTTCAGAACCTTCTCCAAATATGGCGAGTGGCAGCCTAATATCGCAATACATAAAATAAACATGTGCCCCTACTCGGGCAGCTGTGCATAGCCAGCCATCAAGCGCGACTGGGTGAAGAGTCATAAGGGTTGTCAGTTGAAGTCTGTCCCGGTGTTTACTTACTTTGAATTTTCGGACCCTGGATTCCGGGAGGTTTGTCTGCGTGCGTGTAACGTAGTACCTGGCGGTCGGTTCACGAGTCCGATTTGCACGGTTGTACCTAAGCCGAATATTAAAAAAGGAAACATCTGTCAACGTAATAACACCCAGTCACCTGATGACGGGATTAACGAAGTGCTATGTACGGTATCCACGGTCAGTGTGCGTTGCCCTGAATGAATGTTACAACCTTGAGAGCACAAGTCACACTTGGAGGGTACTATGTGCGATTGATGTTAGTTGTACGCATTTCGGTGTCTGAAGTAGCTACCCTTTACACTTATTGTGACCAGTTCGTAGGGAAGTACACTATTTCATAGCAACTGATAACAATTTGCCATCTGATGTGGGGCAGGGTCGTCCATTCAGTGTGACCAGTTGGTAGCGACTGTAGGTTACATACAGTTGGCCTATGGTAACCGTTTGGTGTTAATGTGGCTGCAGTGTCGTCCATTCAGTGTGGCCAGTTGGTGGGAATGTGCACCACTTGCTGTCGACCACAACATGTGGTAACAGTTTCTTTTTTGAAGTGGTTCCAGGGCGGTCCACTCAATCTGACAAATTGGAAAGGTTAAATGGAACTCGGTATCAGCAGTACATCGGACTGCATGTGGTACAAGCTGACAGAGTTTCAGTACGGAATTTTCCTCGTGAGTCTGTCCTGGCCGCGGGCACTTCAGGGTAGTGATATGTGATCCCCGAGTAAAATTAGTTTCCTGGATATGGAGCATTGTTTTTCAGACTAAAGATCTCGAACCATCAGTTGGTCGTGGAAAGTAGGGCATATTGAGTGATACTGCTTTAAGTAGGGTTTTAACGAATTATCGTTTGGCCTTTAATTGTATATGAACGTACAGATTGAAAAGTCTTGTAAATAAAGCCAACTTGGTGCACAATTTTTCTTAGTATATTTATTTCTTTTCTCTACATGTTTCGGGCAGCTTTGTGCCCATCATCAGGAGAAATAACTGTATCTATGCGACATTTGGTACTTGTCACTGTGTATAGATGACTGTCTGGTCTGCCGGCGGGAGTGACAAATACCAAGTGTCGCATAGATACAGTTATTTCTCCTGGTGATGGGCACATAGTTGCCCGAAACATGTAGAGAAAATAAATATACTAAGAAAAGTTGTGCACCAAGTTGGCTTTATTTAGAAGATTATACAGGGATGCACGGTCAGCAAAACATAAAAAAGATCGAAAGGTATACGTTTTTAAGCTGAACATGATTGTGTATTGAAGCTCCCATTGTAGAGTAGGATAGGGGCCTGCTTCCGTCAGGCTCAACGCTAAAATCTTGGGAGTTCTTTGTGTATCGGTAGCTTCCTAACATCGTGGTCGGCCGGAACACAGCTGTCCCCACCTGGGCGTTCTTGTTATTTTCTTCAGTGGGCGTTCTCATTATTTTCTTCAGTCCTTGGAAGCAAATGTAAGTCAGGCCACGACCGGCTCCTGCCAAATACACTCCTGTTTATCATTCTCCAGCCGTCTACGATAAATAGTCGGTGATAGAGGTATCGTCGTGAAATAAACAACAAAAACTAAATTATTATTATTATTATTATTATTGTTTAAAAAAAGAACCTAAGTATACTAAATATATACGTGGCTAAAAGTACGTTTTGAGTACGCTTGTCTAATCGTCGAGTCTCATAGTCGAAAGTTTACTTCGTATGTACATTCGACTTACTGTTTTAAATAACAGACACGCAAGAGCTTTGTTATAGTCTAATGATGTTACTTGCTCTGCTTTTGTGTGACGGATATAAGTGGAAACCTTAAGTGCAGAGTTGAACTCTCGAGGCTGTTTGTTTTTAATTTCAGTTCTGCTCGTAACATTGTCCTATGAACATTCACGTATCAGCGCACGGGACGTGATGTTGTAGAAGGTACAGTGTAAGCTGATATACCGTAATTGCGTAGTCGAAAATGGTGCCTCTAGCGGCTGTGCGAGGTTTGCACAACACTGGAGTGGTTGGCCGCCAAAATAAATCAAAAGATGAAACCCCCAAATCACGCGGAATATTATAAAGAGTAGAGTTTTATTTCCTTAAATTTTTTTTTGTGTGAATGTAGTGTATGTGTGAGTTGAACAGAAACGATCGTAGTGAATGCATTTCTTGAACTCGAAATAAACAAACAGTTATATTTGTAACCTAACAACAAGCTTAACTTTTCTTGTGGTCGGTGCGTATTTTATTAACGGCGACCATACATGTCAGTACTGTGTTCTGTACACACAGTGTTCAGTGCTCACTCTTTGTATGTGAAGTTACATTATCTCTAAAACAAATTGCATGGTTATTAACCTTTTAAACGCCGAGTTAAATCCCATCTGCCATCTGCTGGCATTATTATCTCACCATATTTTCCACGTTAGCGGGGTAAGGGTTAAGAGAAAGGAAGTCAGTAAAGTGCAACATATTGCGACACCTGCAAATGAAATCTCAAAAGTAAGGACGATTCTGCACTTGCAAGTACTAATGCTGTTGAAAAGGATGCTTCTTGCTCGACTTGGACGAACAGTTTTTGTAAACGTCTCGAATGTTTCCAAAGAAAGAAGGTAATTGTGTTTCACAAACTGTCTGATCCTCTGTTTCCAAAAAATGGAGACGGAAAGTAACTTTGCCGCCCTGCACAGTTTGACTATAAAGTGATCGTTCGTCGCCTTCACGTTTTGAAAGAACGGCACATGCGGGGTATTAAACGCTGCAGCAGTATGTGTTTGAAGTTTTAAATCTCAGAGGTAGTACATGTAAGTCTGCAATTCCTGAACGTTTGGAAATGCTGCTCATTGCTTGGTTACAGCCCAGTATTGATTTTCCGAGCCAGCTTGATGTCGGCACTGGTATTTCAAGTTGCGCGACACTCCAGTTTGTGTGGGATACATAGATGACGAGAGAATTTACGAACCATTTGTTCTGTTATATAAACTGACCTTCAGGCACTACTTTATTAGCCATACTGAAAGAATTCGAAAACGCTTAATTGAACCATGTATACTAAACTGTGTTAATTGTGAGGGAATGGCCGGTGATTGTCCTGCTGCGAATGTGGCTTAGAGGCACGGCCGAGTTAATGAAATTGAATGACAACGGCAGTGGCGTGCGGTACGGTTGACAGTTGCACCTGATGTGGTGAACAAGAGTCTGCATCTTCTAAATCTGAAAGCAACGGGCAGCTGTGTTTGGAACATGGCGCACTGTCCGCATAGTTCAGTCTTCAAGAGCAATTGCTGGCGAAATGTGCTGTCATATTGGTCAGACTTCTTACTGTAAGTGAAACTAACCATTACCTTCAGAATGAACGAATTTAATAGTAATATAATAATAATAATAATAATAATAATAATAATGGCAAATACTTGACATCAACAGAGAAATACAAGAGCTTGAACAAGGAGAAGCGTACAGGTACTGGGGACTGAGGAAAATGAAGGTATGCAACGTCAAGAAATGATAGAAAGACTGAAGAAGGAATACACCAGGAGATGAAGAATGAAACTGAAGTCCAAGTTCAATAGAAAGAATAAATTTACGGAAATTAGAGCATTGGCCGTTCCAGTACTGAGATGCGCTCTTGGTATGTTTAATTGGAGATTCAAAGGAATTAAAAAATCTTCAGAAAAACTAGAAAGGTGGTAACAGTGTAGAAAAGGCATCACCCAAAAGCGTATATACATAGCCCGTGTGTAAAAAGGGAAAAGAAAAGGAGGAGGAAGAGGAGGAGGAAGAACAGGAGGAGGAGGCTTGTTACAAATAGAAGCGACATATGAAGCAGAGATAATCAAAACTGCAGAATAACTGAACACAAAATGTAAGAAGGCGAATTGGTAAATGCTGTTAAAATCCACGAAAGCAATCGACCATACATGAATTCAACAAGTAAAAGAGCAGAAAAGTTTTTCCAAATTAAACCAGTCAAATAAAAACAGTAACACAAAAAAGGAAGGTATAAAACACACAAAAGCAGGTTTAGGACAGTCGTTCTAGAAAAAATGGGAAAGCAAAGTAATGCATGTTCATTTGTACGAGAGGTATAGAGAGACAGCTTATTAGCGAAGAAGACATTTCTGTGGCTGTGGAGGGGAGAGCTGAAAGTGAAAGTGAAATAAAAGCAGCACAAGTTCAGTCATTACAAACAAAATGTGATGCAAAAAAAATATTACAAACTGAGACAGCAAACGCAGACCGTGCCAACAGTTTGACGAAACAAAAGACCGTATCATATCAGCATGCGCAGTGTTGATGAAAGAAAATACATAAAGGACATCATAGAGTGTATGCTTAGCTACACTGTAACGTATGCAAGGAAATAGGGGTAATATTAGACGATGAACAACGGCATGACCATGTGCCAGAATCAGTCGAAATAAGCCGTGAAGGTCAGGTAACCATATTATGGAATCAACAAGTGCAAATTGACAGTGCCATTCCAAACAATAAACCGGACACCATAATCCATGGTAACGAAAAAGGAACATGCATGTTAATAGTTTCGTGAAGTAGAAATGTGATTAAGCCATGCAGTGGGTCCCAGTCACCACGGCATGACGCGTCCTCAGGTTGCGGATAGAGCAACGGCCTCCGATAAGGAGGGTAGCTGCGAATAAATTGAATAAGCAGTCGCGGACAGCCGACGAGGGGTGGTCCTCCAGCTTGGGGGTTGGACCAGGTGCTAACAATCCCTCCCTGTAAAACA
>Ga0131853_10006677_pt1 | contig 20839 bp, 11 predicted proteins | sample TergutLab28metaG_FD_92764 | JGI IMG/M metagenome (GOLD analysis project Ga0131853, IMG submission 92764) | Labiotermes labralis P1 segment gut microbial communities from Petit-Saut dam, French Guiana - Lab288 P1 (version 2) (version 2) | ecosystem: Host-associated > Arthropoda: Insects >...
ACACCATCACATATTTACTGTACACAGCTGGCCTATCAGAACACCATCGCACATTTACTGCATACAGCTGGCCTATCAGAACACCCTCACACACTTACTGTATACAGCTGTTCTGTCAGAATACCATCACACATTTAATGTATACAGCTGTTCTGTCAGAACACCATCACTCATTTACTGTGTGCAGCAGGTCTATCAGAACACCATCACACATTTACTGCCTACAGCTGTTCTGTCAGAATACCATCACACATTTACTGCATATAGCTGGTCTAACTGATCACCATCACACATTTACTGTATACAGCTGTTCTGTCAGAACACCATTACACATTTACTGTATACAGCAGGTCTATCAGAACACCATCACACATTTACTGTATACAGCTGTTCTGTCAGAACACCATCACACATTTATTGCATACAGCTGGTCTATCTGTACACCATCACACATTTACTGTATACAGCTGTTCTGTCAGAACACCATCACATATTTACTGCATACAGCTGTTCTGTCAGAATACCATCACATATTTACTGCATACAGCTGGTCTATCTGAGCACCATGACACATTTACTGTATACACCTGTTCTGTCAGAACACCATCACACATTTACTGTATACAGCAGCTCTATCCGAACACAATCACACATTTACTGCATACAGCTGGTCTATCCGAACACCATCACACATTTACTGTATACAGCAGGTCTATCAGAACACCATCACACTTTTACTGCATACAGCTGTTCTGTCAGAACACCATCACACATTTACTGTATACAGTTGTTCTGTCAGAACACCATCACACATGTACGTATTTACACAAATTTATTGTCCTACAGATGCAAATAAGGAAGCATGATTAAAGACCTTCTTACAGGAAAACACAGAGAGTCAAGTGTGGAAACAAAGCCCTTGACTAACGCAGAGCTGCGCCCGTAGGTCGAATTTATCGGTATATAGGGACTGAAGCCACTAGGGTGTATATAATGGACCTTATAGTGTGGTGTGCATAAACTGTCTGGAAGACATTTTCACAGAAATGTCTTTAGGGATACCCTCATATTTGTAGGACGTGTGGCCCTGTAATGTCATCCATAAATCAGTGGCAAATCCTCATTCGGTGGTTAGGTCCAGCGGAAAGGTACATACAACACGGAAATGTGTATCCTTCTGCTACACCAGACTGTCGGATCGGGATTTGTCAATGATGTTGTACATAGGGAAGTCTGTATAATGGTTTTCTTACGGGCGTATACAGGCTTCGTGTGTAGAAACAGCCTTATAGGACTACTTACAGACGCGCCTCTATCGGCAATTTTATAAAAAAATATATACAATTTTTCTGTAAAAGTAACATTTATAGTCTGTTACAGACAATTGAACTTTTCATCTTTACATACATGTATGTGTGTGTGTGTACAAAGACATAGCTGTAGGATCATTCCTAAGAGATTTGGAACACAGGTATCCATATGTGCTGCCTCAGAATATATAATGGAAGTCGTCAGTTGGGATAAACATAATGGATTTATGAATTAAGAAATCAGTAGTAAGGACATAGACATAAGCGTGTATAAGGACATTCTAACAGGCGTAAAAGAGAAGGGTTTGAAGAGACATTCCTATAGGCCTATAGAGAAAGGCGTCGATAAGGATTTTCCTACAGGCGTACAGAGTGAAAGGTGTGCACAGGCAGTCCTATAGAGAGAAGCGTCTCTACGGCGTTCTTACAGGCGAACATAGAGAAGAGTTTGTGGAGACGCGCATTTAGGTCTATACAGAGAAGAGTCTGTAAGGTCATTTTTATAAGAGTGCATTCAGAAGGGCGTGTGGTGGCATTCCTTAGGAATATAGAGAGACACTTCTGTAGGGGCATTCCAACAAGACGTAAAGAGCGAAGAGCGTGTAGACAGATTTCTATAGGCCTATAGAAAGAACGTCTGTAGGGAGATCCTTAAAGGCGTACGGAGAGAACAGTGTTTAGAGGAAATCCTATAGGCTTGTATAGAGACATCGGTAAGGTCATTCCTGCAGGAGCATATACAGAGGACTGTGTAGGGGCATTCTTATAAGCCTATAGAGAGAAGCTTCTATGAGGCAATTTTACAGGGGAGCGCAGAGAAGCGTGTTTAAGGTCCTTATTACGCGCATGCACAGAGAAGGCCGCGCGCGCGTGTGTGTGTGTGTGGGGGGGGGGGGCATTCCTAATGCAATGTAAAGAAAAATTTCCGCAAGGGCATTTCTGTAAGGCGTAAAAGCCGAAGGGCGTGTAGAGAGACTTCGACAGGCCTAAAAATCAAGCGTCTATACGAAGGTACTTAAAAGCGTATGGAGAGAAAACTGTGTAGAGGAAATACAAAACGATGTGATCAAGATTCATCTGTAGGGGCGTTCCTACAGGCGCATATACAGCATGTTGTGTAGGGGCAATCCTGCAATCCAGTACATGGAACTTTTACAGCAGTTCACAGAGAAGAGTGTGGGGAGGAAATCCCATAGGCCTTTACACAGAGGTGTGCACGTGTATAAGTGCGAGTAAGAAAATTGTGAAAAGCAACTCATATAGGCGAGCAGAATGGAGTTCCTTGAGGGCGTTCAGAGTGAATTTGTGTGCAAGCCATATTCTAGACCTGTAGAGAGAAGCGTTTGTAAGGACTTGTTACAGACGAGCAGATAGAAGAGTGTGTGGAGGCTCGTATTAAGGCTTATACAGAGAAGGACCTGTAGGGATATTCTTACAGGCGTGTACAGAGAAGGGTGTGAAGAGGCAATCCCGTAGGCCTTCAGAGAGAACAGCCGATAAGGGCATACATATAGACATATAGGTAGGTGGGTGTGTGTGAGTGTGAGTGTGTGTGTGTGGATGTGTGTGTGTGTTTGTGTGTGTGTATGTATGTGTGTGTGTGTATGTATATGTGTGTGTGTGGGTGTGTGTATGTGTGTGTATGTATATGTATGTATGTATGTGTGTGTGTAAGTGTGTGTGTATGTATGTGTGTGTGTGTATGTATGTATGTATGTATGTATGTGTGTGTGTGTGTAAGTGTGTGTGTATGTGTGTGTGTGTGTGTGTGTGTGTGGGTGTGTGTGTGTGGGTGTGTGTGTATGTGGATGGGTGTGTTTATGTGTGTGTATGTGTTTTTGTATGTGTATGTGTGTGTGTGGATGTGTTTGTTTATGTGGGTGTGTGTGTGTGTGTGTGTGTGTGTGTGTGTGAATGTACTGGTATAGGCCGGTTTAGTGAAGTGTCTAGAAGAGCATACTTACAGGCGTTCAGATTTATGGATGTGTACAGTAAATCTTCTAGGCCCATAAAAACAACAGTCTGTAATGCACTCTTACAAGCTGCAGAGTGAAAGCTGTACTCACGCACTCCCATAGGTCTATAGGTTAAAGCGCGTATACGGCATTCTTACAGACAGACATACAGAAATGTTTACACCGACACATGAACCCCTATAGCCCTGTACGGGAAAGTCTGTATAGGATATACCTACAGGAGAGTGTAGAGAAGAGTGTGTCGAGACACGCCTGTAGGCCTGTACAGATTAGCGTTATGTAAGAGAATCCTTACACGCGTGCACAGAGAAAGGTGTGTCTGTGGGGGTGTTCCTATGGGTCTGTAAAGAAAAAGATCAGTAAGGGAGTTTCTGCTAGGCGTCAACGCCAATTGGTCTTAGAGAGATTTCTATAAGCCTATACATTGAGGCGTCTATAGGGAGATGCTTAAACACTTAGAAAGAGAAGAACATGCAGAGGAAATACTATAGGCTGATATGGAAAACCTTCTGTAGGGGCATTTCTGTAAGCGTAAATCGAGAAAGTTTATGGGGGCAGTTCTATAAGTCAATACAAAAAGTCTATAAATACGTTCTTGCAGCCATATACAGATAAAAATATGAAGAGGTGCTTTCATAGGCCTTTACAGAGAAGCGTCCGTAAGTGCTGTTTTCAGGCATCCATTTAGGAAGGTGTGTAGAGGTACTCGTCTAGGCCAGTAGAATGAAGGGTTTGTAAGGGCATCCTTACGAAGGGTCAAATTGAAGGATGTGTACAAGCATTCGCATAGGCCTTTGCTTAGTCTCTTTTGTAAGGGAATTTCTACAGGCACAAAATATGAACCTTGTGTAGAGACAGTCCTATGGATGAATATAGAATGAGGCATTTATAGGGCATTCTAACGTGCGTACACAGAGAAATTTGTTTATAATGACTCTTAGATGGCGATAAAGAGAAACCTTTGTGACGGAGAACTTACAGGAATGCATAGGGGAAAATATATGAGAGTCCTCTTGAAGGATATACAGAGCAGCAGCGTCTCACAAGAGATTCCTTTCAGAAGTGTACAGAAGAGATTGTTTAGAAGCACTCTTTTAGGTGTATTCAAAGACACAACTTGGAGGGCATTCTTACAAACGTCAACGGATAACGTTGCGAACAGGCAGTCTTATAGGCCTATACGAAGAAAAGTGTATTAGAGAAGTTTGCAAGCGTAAAGAAATAATCTTTAGAAGAGGCACTTTTATAGACTTATACAGAGAGGCTTCTATAATGGATACGTACATACGTATGGCAGAAAAGAGTAAAGAACACTCGTACAGGCGTGCATAGAAAATCGCCTACAAGAGCATTCTTTCAGGAGTAAGCCAAAGAGGATTATGACAAGGCAATCTTCGACGCCTATACATGGAAGCGATCATAAGGGCATTTTTACCAGTCTAAGAATAGTGTGGGAAGATCACTCCGATAGCCTTGTACAGAATAGCGTCTATAAGGGCTTCTCACAGGTGTAAATACAGAAGGGTATGACGAGACATTCCTGTATGCCTAAACAGGGACACGTGTGTAAGGATACTTTTACAGGCGTACAACGTGAAAGGACTTTGTTGGGTCAGTAAGGAGAGGCGTCAAGAAGCATAATCATATAAGCGTGCACAAGAACAGTGTGCAGAGTCTCTGCTATAGACATCTATAGAAAAGCGTCTATACGGGCGTTTTTACAGGAGTGTACAGAGGATGATTTGTATAGGCATTCTTAATCGGAGTTTGTATTTAGGGCATTTCGCAGAGAGGGGTGTTTAGAGGCTTTTTAAAGACGTATTTATAGAGGCGTTTGTAAGGGCATTATTAGAGGAGTAAACCCAGGAAAAGTGTAGAGGAAGTCCAATAGGCATGTAGACAGGAGCAGCTAATAGTCATTAATACAGGCCTGCGTAGAGGAATGTGTGTAGGGGACGCAATGCAGACCTGTGCACAGAAGCGTTAACGAGTGTCTTCTTACAGACGTACACAAAGAAAGTTGTGTAGAAGCTCTCTTAGAGGCGTCTCTAAGGATAATTTCACGGGCGTGCAAAATGAAGGAGTGTAGAGGCATTCGTTTAGACTATAAAGAGAAATATCGACGAGGGCATTCTTACAGGCTTACAGAAAAGAAGGGTTTGCAGAGGGGTTCTTATAGCCATAGGTACAGAGCGTCTATAAGGGAATTCTTACAGGCGTCAGCAGAGAAGTGATTTTGGAGGGACTCATAGTGGCCGATACAGAAAATCGCCTATGAGGTTATTTTTAGAACCAAATAGAACTTCTTAAGTTCCAAAGATAAAGATAACTTTCACCCCAGAACAGACCACGAAGGCCCGGAGCGGTAGCAGACGTATAGCTCTACTCTTTTCTTAACCTCGGCACAAAATGAGTGTTGGTGGTCAACACCACTCCCCGGGAAAGACCGGTTACCCATTGTAAGGAAGCTGGGTGGGCCCCAGCGCCGGTCTCTGCGGGTGCGGAAAATCTCGCTCCCACCGGGATTCGATCCTCGGACCGTCCATCCTGTAGCAAGTCACTATACAGACTGAGCTAACCCCGCCATACTTCCAAGTTATATATAACAAAAAAAAAATATCAAGGGAAATATCAAATGCAGGGTGCGCATCCAGAGTCTTCCATTACACGTTTCTCGGAGTCTACAGTATAGAAGTCCTCCCTCAAGGTTCCCCTTACGGACTGTGTATAAAGGAAGATATGTTCCATTTTCAAATCCTTCCTTTACATGTATTACTTAGCTTTCGGAGTTCCCAGTACAGAAGTCCGTCCTTCAGGTTCCCCTCACAGAGCTCCCATAGGCAGAGACGTTCCGTTTCCGGAGCCTACCTTCAGCTGTCTCTCAGTGTCACCGGTGAACGAACTCTTCTCCATGTTCTCCAACGGGGCCCTTATGGAGAGATATGTCCGTTGCCAGAGCCTTCTTGCACCCATCTCCCGGAGTCCCCAATAAACAACGTCTTCTGATGAAACAAAATCTCACCTTCCAATCAAAGCCCCCGTAAGGAGTTCCCTTTCCATAGTCCCCCAACGGGGCACCTGTTGAGGGAGATGGTCTTTTCCTAGAGCAAAGGGTTTATTTATTAATTGACATCTCTTAGAGCCCCCACTTAAAGAGCTTTCACACGAAGCGGTGCAAAACATGTTGTCACCATCCACGGAGTCCCTCGCGGACGGCCGGCCAAAATAGAATGGAGTACGTCCTGGTTCCCGGAGTGGAATGGCAAGCATCCTTCAGAAAGATACCGTCTTCCTTGGCATGGGCAGAGCAGATCTCCATTAGGAAGCGTGTGCAGTAGTAACCCTCTACGGGTACCCCCTCCACATAGCTTACCGTCTCCCACGTGACCGAGGGCACGGATTTCCACGTATCCCTAAAGTACGGAAGAAGGGTTGGATTTACGGGAGGCTGTTCAAACGAAACTTACCATCTTTCTAACTCGACTTCTTGGTAAATTAAAGTTTCTAATGCCCATGGTTGTTTTGGTTCCACCCCCCCCCCATTTTGCTAGCCAAGTTAGTCCAGTGTGTAGGGACACGCCTATAGGTCTTGACAAAAAAGTGTCTCCAAACGTGTTCCTGTAAGCATAAACGGAGAATCGTGTGGAGAAGTATTCCGACAGGCCGATACCGAGAAACGTCTAGAAGAGTATTTTTACAGGCGTAAACGGAGGAACGTATGATGAAACACTCTAAAGAGCCTATACGGAGCAAATTTTTGAGAGTCCTGTTACAGGCTTTGTAGAGAAGGTTTGAAGAGGCACTTCTGTAGGCCTGTAGAGGGAAGCGTCTGTAAGGGCATTCCTTGCAGAGAAATGCCTATAGAGAAGCTCCAACAGGACTGCACAGACAAACGTCTTGCAGGGGAATTTGTACAGGATAAAATTACAAGACGTGTGAAGGACATTTGTATGCCTATACAGAGTACAGCTTAGAAGTGCTTTCTTATAGATCCACAAATAGAAGCGTTTGTAGAGGCACACCGTATAGGCCTAAGTCTGTGTCTAAAATTATGTCCGTTCATAAACATATACATACTAAAGCAGAGACATCCAGACACTTGCGTACACACGTACACATATGCATAAACCCACATACCTACATTGATTTATTCACACATACAGAAAAATATTAATACGCATGCATTCATAAAACATGCATATATACAGACACATAAATTCGTACATACATGGAAATTGGAAACATTCGCCGTGTTCTGAATGTTGTATTCTTTCATTGGGGTGATTCCCCGGCGTCTGAATTTTGTATCCTGGGGTTTCGAAACACTCAGTCTGTTCCGTCTTCATAGTCGACGTATATATACACATATATTTACTTACGTTTATATACTATATATATGTCTATAAATAAATTTATATATATACTTTCATACCGAAAATTTTTTTATCAAGATACACGTTAAAATGTAATACGAAATATATTCTTAAGTGCTTCTATTTCGTCCATATCTGTAGTAAGGAGTACACAGCAGGAAAGGTACTGCGCCTCACTCCAGAGAGCAGTATAGTAGTATTATGGATGGTAATGATTTGTTCTGAGACGAATTCTGTGTGTTTCAGACACTCCTGACGGGAAGGAGCTGACGTGCCTCAAGACTGGAAGAACAGAAAAGCTATCGAAGAGTTTGGGATGACATCATTTCTTTCGTATGAAATAACACAAACACCTGAGCACGCAGTCATACATTAGAAATGTATTTAATTTAATTTAATACATCACAAATGTTTCGGCCTTTACGGCCATCTTCAGGGACATAATTCAAAACTATAAGAAGGAACCATGAATAATAAATTTTTTCAAGGCTGATTACGCAGCGTCATGCGACCTTCCGCTCAAGTTGACGGCAGTGTCCTCAGAGGCAATTATGGAGTCGGGGAAAGTGGTCAATGTTCGGATACTGTACCTTGTGGAGGCACAGGAATTTCCCGCGCTTTATTGCCCTGAAGTCGTGGCCGATATGTGAGCCAATTTCAGACGTGATTCAGACGATTAGTTCCAGTCCGCCGGAAAAAATACCAGCCGAGCGGAGGTACAAAGGTGTATTGCAGTAAGAGCATCATCTACCGTCAAATGCTGCATAACAATCCAGAATATCGAAGACCTCATGCGCTGTAGTTTTAGTGTTGAAAAATACGTTGAAGTTCCTCTGCGCTGTAGCTATGGGTAAGCTGGCAACTTGTGACGAAAAGTTCGGGAAGAAATTTTGTCACTGTATTCAGGTTACACATTTATATTTGGAAGAGGGGGACAGTAGAGTGTTCAGGAAAGTTGGTGTCGCCCTGCAAGACTACACGTTTCCATATCCGAGATGGACAAACTACATAGTTTCACTGCCACGTACACCTCAAGTCTTATGCATTACATTCAAACATATACTATGAATTCAGCATGCAGACGTGTTCGAAGCCTCTTGGTCATTGAAACTGGTTATGAATTCTTCTCAGTTTCGTAAAGTAGAACGATATGAAACTGCTTGTTAAAACAAAGTAATATTTTAGATTGAAGAACGCATCTTATTACACACGGTGTACGCCACACCACAGGACACAGTACATTATTTTGGAAATAAAGTTTTTCAAGCACAAATGACTTGTACGTTTTCATTCCTATTATTCCCAGTTTTATAATCTTTTTTCCACAGAATATCCCTCGTGAGTCCACATCCTTCATTTAGTACTAATTATGGATACAGTGGTTAAGTAACTTACCGCCAGGAGTAACTGGAAGGTACTTCTGTCCACCTGTTTTGAAGAATGTGGACTTTGGTCTGCTGAAAATCGTTGTTTTTGACTTGGTAGAGGAGTTAAAATTCGTGCTCATCACAACAAGCCTATCGAAAGTTTCGGCAGAACTTCTCCATTTACCTGGTATCCAAGGTCATCAGGCTTAGCGCCATTTGGGTTATGTGATGAACGTCTGCTAACAGTCGCAAAACAATGATCCCCAGCACTTGACAGCCCGCATAGTGGTCACTGTGGCTGCGAAAACCCACAACATGCTTCAAAACACGCGGACAGGAATAGAATGTCGTCTGGATATTGTCCTGCCTCTGGGGATTCCCACAGTGATCTCTAATGAGGTAGAAAAAGAAACACAAAGATCTTCGATGCTTCCCTTTGTAATGGTGCAAAACACAAACAAACAAAACTTTCGATAAAGGTTTGCTTGATAATTATGAACCAGACACTATATACCGAAATTACATATACATGTACTGTACAATATACATGTACAGTACAATAAAAACCAACAAAATTCAAACAAGTAAAAACCACGTGTTACGTGAATCAGTACAAGCAGTGTTCTAACACACTCTTCTACATCCAAGACTGCTTACACTAATCCATGTAAAACACACTATGCCCTAACTATATATACAACCTATTCCCAAAGATGAATCCTCGGGTCCGCAAAATGTAGAAGACATAAAAAAATTAAAATTAAAGCACTAATTTAGAAAAGTTGCATTTTGTTCGTTTATATTGCATAATAATATTAAACTGTAAGGTGCACCTAACATTCAGTACATACACACACTACAAATTTCTATTCAAAATTGCTGGAATGTTTCGGTGCAGACAGTCGCAGACGTAAGGGTTTAGTGACAGATGGATAAAGGCAAGTGTGCGGACAGGAGCAGAAGATGTTTGTCCTATAAACAGAAGGCAGAGCCACGTTCGTGTGTACACAGCCTTCTGCGCAGTGGGGAAAAATTTTAGGTCAACGAGGCCAGGAGGCTTGAGTAGTTAGCAGCTAGTTTTGACCTAGAATATAGGTCATCAGCAGGCCGCCATACTGTTCAAGAGCATGAATGCACACGGAAATTAAGTATCATAAGGTAGTTGATCTCATCTTCTACCTTAGTACTTAGATCTTCTATCTTATGGTCTTTGTTTTTATACATTCATTTTCTTGTAGAATGGCCTGATGATGACCTTACTGTAAGTCGAAACTGGTTGCCAGATTATAAAACATAAAACAGGAGTGTGCTGTGTGTGTTTGAAACCGTTGATATACGTATAATTGCCTCAGACTTAAAGATATTTCAGGTAACCAGACTCATACTGTTGAACCAACCAACTAAATACTGTGTTAAAATGAATGTAAATTACAAGACAGAGGAATGATTTGAGACTAATTTGCTTAATGCTGGCCGGATTTAAACAATTGTACTACATCACCCAGTTCTATTTCCTGTCTTCTTCTTTTTCTCTCAGTTATCAAGAGTACAAGAAATTCTTTAGATAAATAAAACTGTGGAAGAAATCAGAGAATACGAGAACAAAAACAAGGAGTCTCACAATAACTGAATAGTAATTTGTTTGTTAATATGTGGTTTTAGACGAATAATGTTCTAGTAAAATTTTCTTTCACCTAAAAATCCAAACTCATTATTAGCGAACTGAGCCTCACAATTTGATAACCGCAAGTCTCACTTGCCTGGATTTCTTTCAGGTAAAATAAAAAAATGATGCATGGACATTTTCAGCAGTAATCAGTATCAAAATGCATTGAAACACTAAAAGCTAAGAATCAGTTATATTTGGAAGTTTATCAGGTAGAGGTCAATCTACGGGCAGCACAGAATATAGCGAGGTTAGAAATGTGTTTCTCGTGGCTGTGGCTACTGCCTACTGATCTGGGTTTAGAAACTGTTGCAAAAAAGTGCTGTACCTGAGAGAACTGTACCTGGTTTCAGCATCAACAGAGGATCAACATAACTTGCAAACACGTCCGCCTAGGTGCAGTTTCATTATGCAAAGAGAATCTTATCCTCACAGTCAGATTCTCCCAACTGGTTTTGCAGATTATTATGAAAGTTGTTTCAACTACCGAAACTGTATAGGATGTTCGATACCAGATGGAGGAAACGTCACTCTTTTCGGGGAACCGGGGTTCAAATATTAATCCAGAAGAAAGTCGCGCGACCAAAAACTCTGATTATACTCCTCAGGTTCTTCAGGGATGTTTGATGCTAGTATCCCAAGCCAGTCGCTATCTCTTCATCTCATATTGATACCAATTCACAGTTCGTCAATATTAATGTCCTTTGAAGCTATGATTTGCGAGATTTCAGGTTTTTAGAAAGGTATTGCCGGGTTTCAAGTCTATTGCTAAACAGCTACTGACGTTTCAGAGTCTCACAGTGCCTTCATATTCTGAGTCAAGCAGTCTCTTCCCCCCTTTCTTATGGCCATTTTTGACAAATTCATTCACCACTAATTGCATATCATGCCACCGCATTAAGAGAGCGCTGGCCTATATTGGGCAAAATAACAACATAACATAAAGTTAACTTACAGCCCATTTCCTACTTTATGTGGTGCCGCAGTTGGTTGAGACACGTCACCACAAACCGGAAGGTCGCGGGTTTCATTACCGATGGTGTCGTAGAAATTTTTCTTTGACATACCCCTTCGGGGCGCACTGTGGCCCTGGAGTTGACTCAGGCTCTTACAGAAAAGAGTACCAGCGATATTTCCAGAGGGCTAAAGGTGGCCAGTGGGTAGGGCTGACAACATTACCACCTGCATGTGCCGACTGTCTTGAAATAAGGAAGCCTCAACTTCTCTGAAAACTCGGGGCCTGTCGAGGCCTGTGCATGGATTACTTTACCTTCTACAGTAATTTAGGCTGTTAGCTCTCTTTAATCATGATATCTCTTGACTATATTCGTTTTCCCTCTTCTTTCTCTTCCTCCTTATCCTTACCATTCTTATCATCCACTTTTGTTTGGGAAAGAGGAGTAATAATTTTACTCTCTTTCGATTCTTCTGTTCTGTTTTAAAGTTATCGCTTGACTCCTCCTGAATTTATTTAAAACTTCAATTTTATTATAAAATTACTGAGTAATTCTATTTATTGCTCTTATCTTGAAAGTTTTTAACCATGCAACGTATTTGGCGCTGGTGATACTAGTACCATATATCCTTCAGTGACATTACAATCTTAACCATTTCACGTTCTTTTCTCATTTACTTTTCCCGTATCTTCATACACCATATTACTATGGCCCATACGTCTCAGATCTAAATATAACGACTGTAAATACATGATAGGTTAAAGTGTTTCTGTCATTTTCCTTTCCCAGCCAACGCACTCCTCTGTATTTGTACTTGATACATTTTAAAGCCACGCAGCTCAACTGAAAAACAGTAATCAGTACGTGTTTACGAGGCAGACTTTGTTTCTGAGGTTAATTTTATTTTTTGGTTAATAGGCTGCTGCTGATGGTAGCTACGTCACCCAACTGTAGGTACGGTCTATTTCAGTTAAACAATAATCTGATATCATATATTGCCAGTAAAATGTAAAAGTAAATTTCGTCCTAGAACAGGCCACGAAGGTCCAGAGGGGAGCAGATGTATAGCTCTACTCTTCCTTCAACCTCGGCACTAGAAGGAGTGAATGGTCAACACCACGTCCCGGCCGCTTTATCCCTGGGAAAGACCCGGTACCCATTGTATAAGGAAGCTGGTTGGGTTCCAGGGCCGGTCTGAATGGGTTCGGGAAACTCCCCTCACCGGGTTTCGATCCCCGGCACCGCCCACACTGTAGCGAGTCACTACACCGACTGCCCTATCCCGGCCCACGGTGTATGTCTAGTGGTTTTCATAAAATTATAATTATTTGTATCTAAAATAATAGAGCGGAATGCTTACAAGAAAATATAAAAATGCACTTCGTCCCAATTAGAGGCACGTCTTACAGTCAACAGGATGAAAACCGCACATCAGAGCGACAGAGTTGAAGAGTTGCTTTATCGTCAGCAGTACGTTTCATGGAGCCCTTCAGAAATTTCGAAGCAGATCCAATTCGTGAACAAGAAGGGTTCTTGAATGTTGTGGCTTGTATTGTGTACTGCAATTGCAGACGGGTTCTGTTGATCCGTGTCAGCCCTGTCCCGTTTCAGGATCATTGTGAAGATGCAGTGGGCACGTGGCCTGGCCCGTGCAACGACAGGCCTTTCTACCCCTCTTCCCTAACAAATCGTGCCGAATGAAATAGTTACCCTTCACACTTACCTGGGGTTATTACAGCACCACAACACATCGCACCTTTCCTGTCATTTAAAACTCATTGCACTTGTAAAGCCATCCTTACATGAAAAGCGGACCGTGCACTTTGGGACGGCCAGCAGCAGGTCTCAAGCTGGTACATGTGTAGTTTTTTGTTGTTAACCGGGCACATGTCCTGAATAAACTGTTACAAGCCACAGAATAATGTACCTTTTGTATTTAATTGGTATTTATGGAGATCTATTTGTAATTTGTAAACGAAATACTAAGACTAAATAGTAGTAGTAGTAGTTAGTAGTAATAATAATAACGACATTTATGAAATAAACCTTTCAATAACTTTCATGATTTTAGTTTTTTAATTAATTATGTACCCATTTATAGGTTTCATGTACGGTATATATATAAATAAATAAATAAATAAATATATATATATATATATATATAAAGCCTACATATTAAGAAATAGTTAAACTGTTCTTTCTACAATATCTGCTCAACATATTCATACGTCACGACGTTCTAAGGTATTCAGTAAATGTTTCTTTGGGCCCTCAGCTAGAAGTGCCGAATGCAACAAGTTCCGTATGTATGTGGTTCATTTATATATGCATTTTATTTACTTATGATTGTTTAACAAATCCGTCAGCAAATAATGAATTAGAAATAAAGCGGAAGGAAGCGGCCGTAGCCTAATTTGGGGCACTGTTGCTGTTTGTCTTTGAAGGTTCCTGAATACAGAGCAAGAGTTACGACCATTGGAAGGTATTCGTGGCAGATCACAAACAGGACATGTAAATAAAACTGGAACACTAATACTGCACAAGCAGACTTTCATAATTAAACCAAATTCCGTCATTGTTTATGTGGACAATTACACGTAATCATTCGGTCGCTTGTTTATTTACAGTTCTAACATGTAACTGTCTATCGCTTTATAAAGTACTGTCTTCAGGAAAATTTATGATTAATTACCGATATTATTTAAGGTCTAAATACGTTATTTGTGAAACACATTTATTGGAACTATAGCAAATATTTAAAAAATAAACAAGTAAATAAATGGATCTTTAAAAAAAGGCGTGCACATTGATGTCATCACTTTGAATATTGTTACGGTTTTATCGCACGGTGTACAATGAACACTTTCTTACGCCCTGTGATACTTAAGATTTACGACTTTAAATATTACAGTCTTCTCTGATGTGATACACCATGTTCGTACTTTATTACATAAAATGCTGTTCCTTACCGAATTTAATTGTACCTACGTATTTTCAGGGGAGAATATAAAATGAGCTCCGGTAGCAAAATCGTTCAAGACAGTTGACTAGAACGAGTTTCTATTGCTATTGGTCACTTAGCATTCCTAATTTTAGAATACTGAAAATCCCACACAGGTAAAAGCGGCCTGTTGGTGAAGCTAAATCTCACTTTCTTCTAGTCCCAAGATTAAGAGTAGTTGAACAAATGAGGTTTTATGGAATCGCGTTTAATTAAATACAGAGAAAATTCTACTGTTAAATTTTGTTTTGAACTGACATCAGTATGAATACGATTTTCAGGCACCCAGGTTCAATTATTGTTGTTTTACCAAAATTTGCTTCCGTTTGTTTCTGGTTTGAATTTTTAGGCGGTAGAAGCAAATCTTCAGAGGGGACATTCTGTGTGCCGGCCCAAATATTCACTGTGCACAGCTGTCCTTTCATTCTCATTTATTTAAAAAATGGAAAACGGAAAACAACAATGTCCTTTATTTATGTTTGAAAGAATTAGACCTGGTAGCATTTAGAATGTTAAGAGAATACTGAGGTTCAGTACTGCTTGCTGGTACTCACATGCGGTCAGAAAATTCCTCTACCGAAGACGTACTTCAGTGCTGTTTCCTTTCTTTGCTAATGAAAACTGAGTTACAGTCTAAGTAAATAATCGGGTTTATACACAGCTTTCTGAGACACACACACAACGCTTGTTGTGTAGTAACATATTCTTCGTATCATCATCACTTACAACAACACCAACACCATCACCACTACTACCATCATCATCATTCCACCACCACCACCACCAGCACCATTATCACCATATCACCACCACCACCACCATTATCATCATATCGTCACCACCATCACCATTATTATGTCACCAACACCATCACCACCACCACCTCAATTATTATCATATCACCACAAACATCACCACTGCCACCACCAAAACCACCAACACCACCATTGACGTAGTCATCACCATTAGACCTTAGTCTTTATCATCAAATTTTTTTCTTCTTCTTTTCTTCGTGGTTGAAGGAAACGTTCTCATTCTTATTCAGAGGTTCCACGGCTGTCTTGGTCTTCCAAAAATTCCATTCTCAATTTCCTGTATTGAAAGTCTTCTTTGGAATCCTTCTGGAGCTAAGTTCTCCAGATAAAACTCAATAATGTATTTAGACACTGATATCTTTGTTTCTATGTACTTGATAGCTTTGCATAGGATACGTACTGATTGTCATTATATGTAACTTATAAATTAAATTTGCTAAAGTGAAGGCGGAAACCTTTTATCGTAGGTGGGAAAGTTCCTTAGAAAGTTATAGTGTGTAAAGTCTTTGAAAATTTGTAGCCAAAATGTCTGGTTGTCACTTGGCATACCGAACAGTCAAGGAGACGCTTTTTCTAATCAAAGATATCCAAAATGTGACAAAAATATTTCTGCTCTTGAAACGACGAGTCCTTTCATAAGGCCCATAAAGTTAAATGGGGGCCTGTGGACATTATGGTCAAATTTTGAGACTAAAAGAATGAGAAGGCGCAACGGAGGTAAAATGTTAGCCTGCGACACTCACCGCTCATAGCGCTGTCATCGTTCAATTGCAAAATAACTTGCAGTATTTTGACGTGTATTTAGATGTACATAAACATGATGTCCTGGCAGTTGCTTAACCGATACCTCAGGTTGCAGAGGAAGATATTATGTACCAGTTACCACAGCAGAACGTGGTAATGGGAACTACATACATTTTTGAAACTTCTGTCCATTCATGGAACTGGTGGCGCGTGGTGGCGCAGTTGGTTGAAACATTGCGCTACAAGCTGGAAGGTTGCGGGTTTCAGTTCGATTCTTGATTGTGTAATTGCAATTTTTGATTGACATAATCCTTCCGGTCGCACTACGGCTCTGGAGTCGACTCAGCCTCTAACAGGGATGAATGCCAGGAATATTTCCTACTGGTGTGGTAAAGATAAAGGTGACCAGTGCGTACGGCTTCAAACCGTACCATCTTTACTAGCCGACAGTTTCGAAATCTGAGAGCCTCAACCTCCTAGAACCCTCCGGGCCTGCAACAGGCCTGAACAGGAATTGATTTGCCTTTAAAGTAAGTGGAATTTCTTGTAATAATTGTGGGACGTTGCTTTCTATTCTAAGAATGACACACAGACATAACTCGCTTGTCAAGTGTCTAGATTTAACCCCTAAAAACCCTGTAGTGATTGGCAAGAGGAGGATTCAATGGAGGCCTACTACTGACAGTAAGGGAAAATTCGAAAATTTTGAATTCTGTGAAGAGAAGTGTTTACAATATACAAGTCTGTCTGTAACCTACTTACAGTGTACTGTGGCAGAGTGTACTATATAATTTTATTTGTGTGCGTATGTGTGTTGCGCATGATTCTTTGTCATACCACGATTCAATACATTCCCCATCTCTCATCTTATAGGCTCGGGTTCGATCCGATGCTGGTTCATGTTAAGTTTGTTTAGGAAAAATCCACACTGGGAAAGGTTTTTGTCACAATATTTCTCTTTTCCCCTGACAGTAACATTCATTTGTCTATCACCGATGATATTTGGTCTTAGCAACTGACAGTGTTTTTGAACAAAATAACATACAGCCAGATCTCACATTTAGTAGTAAGTTTTGACATAAACAGCTCTAAGAGTCTGGGGTTTAAAACAAGCACTTAGTGTCTTGTCTGAGATTCTGAAGGTTTAGAGCTTTGAATATTTTTAACATAAAATTTTTGCTTCGAATGTTACGCACATTCATCACAGCAATACTTTCCGGTTATTTAAGCAAACACACCAAAAAGTAATAAAGCACTAAAACAGCTTCAATTAACAAGCAAATAAAAATCAATATATTACCGGAAACCTTAATCACAAGATTTCAGTTTACTCAAGTTACTGATAATTAAGATATTGATAACGTTGAAGGTCGTGCTATGGCAGAGGGGGTTAGACGTCGGTCTATCACCGCGTTATTCCAGGTTCAACACCAGGCTAATTCAGGTGGGATATATTTTGATCAAAGTTGCAATTCGGCAGAATTCTGAGTGTACGTCTGGGTTCTTCTCTATCATTCCACCAATGTCCATATTCTTTAAAACATCTATTACTGACGTTTTATAATCTCAGAAATTTACAGCATCGTTAAATAACACACTAAACACGAACTGACGAATTTCCTCACCATCCTCTTACACAAATTCCGCGAGTGTAAAACCGGATATAGGAGGAAAGTTGCAGACGGGCTATTTAGCGGGAATTTTTATCTGTTTGGCAAAATCTTATAACTGTCTAATTAGATCGATATTACATTGGCCACGCCCATCATGTTTACATCTCACGAATCGCGTCATTTTATCATCTGCTAAAAGCGCCATTGGCCTTGCAGCAAAACAGCCCGTCATTGAACAACCTAAGACTAAGTGGATTTAATCCTGTATCGTTGGTTCTCTCGTGTGACAGTTCTCTGTAGAATCTCCTCCTATTCACTCACCTGACCAGCCTTATCTCCCGCCCTGATTCTTGCATCATTGGACCACCTTTCTATCTTCTGCGTCTCTGCGCTTATTATTGAAACTCGAGAACGGAGTTTGAAATCTGCCAGAAAAATAAAGTTTTTCTTTATATACTCCATACTGAAATAGTAACTTCGGTCTGATATCGTGCACCAACAAAATACCACTTCTCACAAATAGATATCCCACACAATCCTGAGTTTGAGGCAGATCAACTCACTGTGACCAGCCATAATGAATATAGATTTAAATTTATTTAACCCCTCAGAGCAGTTGTAAAATATAATTATTCGTAGAAAAATGTAATTTTCATATATCATCAGATTTTCCTTACTCAAAATTTTATCCAAAATTACACTATGCGAGTTGGAAATTAAAATCAGACACGTAAAAACTAAAGTATAAAGACAAACAAGATTCGTCTCATATCAGAAGCACAAAAGATGATATGGGATGGCTGTCTATGTGTCACTTTTAATTAGTTGTTCTGAAATATTCTCTTGAGGACAACAAATTTTCTTAGTTGTTACTCATTTTTTTGTAACCAGTTTATTTAAAACCAGTTTGTTCTTCGTCCCAATTCTGGTATTTAGACGATTATTGAAGATTTATATCATGTGGATCCTGTAAATTTACGTAATTTGTATAAATGAATAAACAAATTTAAGTTTTAAACAATTATATGAATTACTATAAGAATTTAAATATTCATGTTTCAACTCACAAGTCACGTGTTCCACGAAATATTAGCTCTATGCATATTTTTCTCCTTCTGGCATTGCAGTCCTTGTTGTACCATAGATTCTTCCAAAATTGTTCTCCAATATTCTCGAGGCTGCGGCTTAGGTCTCCCGATCGTCCTGCCTTTGTTCTTTGGATCTTCCTCAACTGACTGAAGCCACCTGAACTTAGGTTCTTTTACAAGTCGAATGCGTTCTGTTCTAAGAAGTGTTCACATTAGCTCTATACAATATTCCATTTTAGGTAATTTGCTGTCAGTGTGACAGCTTGTTATTAGTAATGTGCTGTTGTGTTTCTTCCAGTTCCAGTGAGAAGCTGCAATACTGTGGCAGTTAAAAGCAGTTAAACTTGTGCAGTAATGCTGGGTGTGTTGCTGTGCTGGAAGTGACGACGTGACGGTATGTCGAGCTGGTCAGCATAATTCGACACGGAATTGCCAAGAAGTGCTACAAGACCACAGCACACGGTTCAAAGTGAAATGTAAAAAAGAAACCACAATTTTAATTTTACCTTATGAACTCTATTTTAAATTTGTGATATTATATTATAATATATATTTTAATGAATATTTTTGTCAGTTTTGATATTTATGTAGTTCTTACACAAATATTTATTTAAGAGAGTCTAATGGTCAAAACTCAGTAAAAGTTAGCATGTGCAGCAAATAGATTGTAGCATTTGTAGGCTATCTTAGAGATGTGAAGAACATTTGAAGAATGTGTTCAGATATTTCAGTTACCTAACACAAGCTACGTATTCAAAACTGAAATGTGTACCATTGCATTCTGTACTAACATCATTTGTTGAAAAAAATCTCAGCATTAATAAGTTTAGTAAGCTATATAGGACAGCCGTCAATAAATTTTTCAACCTAATGTATACTGACTGAGTGTTCCGGGAGATCAGAGTCAGAACAGCAACTGGTTACGGCCTGGACGGTCCGGGGATCGAATTCCGTTGTGGTCATGAATTTTTCACCCGTCGTGACTGACCCTAGGGCCCACACGCCGGGTCTCTTTCTGGGTTTACAACGGCGGAAAAGTGAAGTTTGAAGTTTATCACACACCACAATTTATCGCCGAGGTTGAAGAAAGTGTAGAACTGAACCTGTACTTCCCTTGTTTGCCTATCGAGAAGTTAAAGGGTGAAAAGTTACCGTATCCTAATCTGTGCAATATGAGTAACCTACGAGTAATATTAAGATTAATGGCTATCGAAGACTAAATGTGTGGATTTAGGTTTTTAATTATTTCTATTTCAAAATTTAAAATATATTAGAGAAGGGTCACTAAAGTTGCGTAAGGCAGTAAATTGCCAGCGCTTAAATAGTAATCCAGGGTGTATTCTTAACATTAAAATTATCTTCATGGCTCCTGATCGTTCGCAATTTTCTAAAGAATAGTCAAAATATATTTCTCCAAACGACGTCAGGCTATACAAAACAAGAAGTTAAGATTAGGCAGACCATTTGTTACAGTCAGATGTGTAGACAAGGATGCTTTATCGCTGTCTATAGATATTGCGTGGCTACTCCCCACTGTCTATAGATACTGCATGGCTACTCCCCACTGTCTACAGATATTTCATGGCTAACCTCCCTGTCTATAGATAGTGCATGGCTACAAAATACTGTCTATAGATACTGTACGGCTACTCAACGCTGCCTATAGATACTGCATCGCTAACCCCGCTGTCTATAGAAATTGCATGGCTCCCCCTCTGTATATAGATACTGCATGGCTACTCCCCACTGTCTACAGATAGTGCATGGCTACTCCCCACTGTCTATAGACACTGCATGGCTACAGCCGGCTGTCTATAGATACAGCATGGCTACTCCCCACTGTCTATAGATACTGCATGGCTAGCCACGCTGTCTATAGATACAGCATGGCTACTCCTAACTGTCTATAGATACTGCATGGCTAGCCACG
>Ga0131853_10006678_pt1 | contig 20838 bp, 21 predicted proteins | sample TergutLab28metaG_FD_92764 | JGI IMG/M metagenome (GOLD analysis project Ga0131853, IMG submission 92764) | Labiotermes labralis P1 segment gut microbial communities from Petit-Saut dam, French Guiana - Lab288 P1 (version 2) (version 2) | ecosystem: Host-associated > Arthropoda: Insects >...
CGCCTGCGCAAGTGCCGTTCATTCGTACCTCTAAACCACCCGACATAAACAAAATTTTGGCGTCCTCGCCGCCTAATTCAATAGCTACATCAATATTGGTGGTGTCATTGGGCGGGGTGGTTTGTTGTTGGTTTGATTTGGTGAAATTATCAAGAGCAATTTTGGTGGCATAAACCTCCTGAATAAAAGGCACACCTAAAGCATTGGCTAAACCCATGCCGGCACTTCCGCTCATAGAGAAGAGGGCAAAAGGATAATCGTTTGCCAGCGAAGTCAAAATCTCTGTGACCTTTTCTTCAATTTTAGAAAAATGTCTAAAATAATTCTTGAATACTATTTCATTTGAATTGTCAAGCACAATTACTTTAATGGTAGTAGATCCTACATCTAAGCCGATTTTATACATAACTAATAGTATAACATATTGAAAACAGCTTGTCTAGCGGTTGACTTACCTTTTTTTGTGTGTTATACTATCTAAATGAAAAATGAAGATATAAATGTCCCTGTTATTGAGGACAGAGAAAAATTGCTGGAAGAGAAAAAAATGCCCGGGTATAAAAGGGTGCTTGCTCTTGTCGGCATAGCTATTTTTGTTGTGGGCATCGCAGGAGCTATCGGAAGCTGTTTTATAACACGAGCCTTATATTATCCTCATTGCTGTTATAATGAGGCAACAAAGTGTGCTGACGGGTGTTTTTATCCTGAGTACCCTTTTTATCCGTTTTGCTGCTATGGTGAGGATGAAAAATGCTATGATGGGTGCAATTATGCCGCTCGTTATGTGCCCAATACTGTTTTTAATACATTTCAGCTTATAGGGCTTGTTGGGATAGGTATCGGGGCGCTGACTTTCTTAGCATTCTATATATCCGGCAGTATGCCGCTTGTTAGGGCAAAAAAGCAAGAGCATGAGAGATTGAGGATGGAGTATGAGAGGAAAATGGCAGAGGAGACGGGGGAGGGTGCGAAAACAAGCGGAGAGGAAACGGAAGCTGATGCTAAGGGTGATGAGCAAGAAATTTTTTATATAGATGAAGAATCAATAAACAAAGTAGAGTAAAAAAAACATGAGTAGTTTAAGACAAAAATTATTGGGGCTTATGCGGTTGACCTGCAATAGCCGCAGGATGATAAACGACGGCGACAAGATTGCTATTGGACTGTCCGGCGGAAAGGACAGCATGGCGTTGATGACGCTTATGCGTGATTTTCAAAGGTTTAGCCCTCAGAGGTTTGAGCTAAAAGCTTTTTCAGTTGACCTAGGCTTTGAGGGCGGCGATTTTTCTCCGATGGTCGGGTATTGTGAGCAGATTGGTGTGGAGCTAGAGATTATTCCAAGCGATATTGCCAAGGTAGTGTTTGATATCAGAAAAGAAAAAAACCCGTGCAGCTTGTGCAGCAATATGCGGCGGGGCTTGTTGAATTCTGTAATTTTAGAGCAAGGCTTTAACAAGCTGGCGCTTGGACATCATGCCGATGATTTGGTAGAAACCTTTTTTCTTTCTATGTTTTATGAAGGGCGCTTGTCTACTTTTCAGTCTGTGTCATTGATGACTAGGGCAAATATTACTTTGATTAGACCGTTGATTCAAATTTGGGAAAAGGATTTAGCCAATTTTTCAAAGGATTTGCCATTGATAAAAAATCCCTGTTTGGCTAATGGCGGAACAGAAAGAGAGCATATGAAGGATATTATTAGGCAGCTGGGCGAGAACCATGTCAAGAATGTTAAGACAAGTATCTTAACTGCATTGATTCATCCTGAGAGGAATAATTTGTGGGAGGTGCTGGGTGATTTGGGGGGCAAGGGATAGGGTATAGTGTGTCACAGCGCTTCATCGTCTTGTGCATTGCTGATATTGCAATTTGCTGATTCATCTGTTATGGCTGTATCCTCTATTTTCACTATCATGCCGACACTGCAATGCTTTATTTGCAAGTCCTCATTTGCCTCTAAAGTATCGTGGACGGACAGCATTATTTTATGAGCGGATAGAGCGGTGATTTCCGCGTTTATTTCTATAACAATTTCTACATAAATTTTGTTGCCGAAAATTCTTGTGTGCAGGGTGTCTATTGATAGGACGCCTTCTATTTTTTGGGTGATTTCTTTTATTTTTAAATAAGCCTCTTCACTTGCGGCAGTGTCGGTGAGCTGCTTTATGGCAGGCCTAAATATGCTGAAGGCTACTTTAAAAATCAAAAGCGACACCAATAAAACGGCGATGCTTTCTGCTATGTCTGTTTCTAAAAATAAACTGCAAATTAAACCTATCAAAACAGCCACTGATGCTAAGCCGTCTGACCTAGAGTGCCATGCATCTGCTCGCAAAATTTCAGATTTTAGTTTTTTGGCATAATATATTCCATACCAAAACAGTGCTTCTTTCACTATAATTGAGGCGATTGTCACGCTTAATAAAAACCAGTTTAGCTCTGTCGCTTTAGGGGACAGGATGCCTTCTATTCCTTGCCATACCAATAATATGCCTACGCCGGCTATGAGCAGGGCGAAAAATAGCAAGGCTAGGGGCTCTATTTTTTCATGTCCATAGTTGTGTTTTTTGTCGCGCTTTGGACTTGAGAAGAGGACGACTATGACGATGGCGAGCGATGTGATAAGGTCAGTGGCGGAGTGGGCGGCGTCGCTCATTACTGCAAGGTTGTCAAAAATTATGCTTGCGCCCAGTTTAAATGCAACAAGCACGATATTGGCGATTATGCCCACTAGCATTACTCTCAGAATAATTTTTTTGGTTGTTTGGTGGGTGGCAAGAATGTTTTTGTCCATGTTTGTTTCTCCTTCTGCTCCTTATAGCGTCTTAACAAAAAAACACTTATGGAACGATACTGTCCCACAAGTGCTCAATTTTCACTTGCTGTTGCTGAATGCGCAACCCGGCTCCAGTGCATCCGCACTTACCTGTTCAGATTTTTAATATTATAATGTATTAAAGTTTAGTCTGTCAACTAAATATATGCGTTTTAATAGAATTTTTTGCTAAGAAATTTAAATAATTTATAAAAGCTGTCAACAAGTTTGCATTAGACAGCATAAACTGGACTGAGGAGAGCATGGGGTTTTTGCGCATGTCAACCAATCATGAAGCTGCGCCGGCCAATGCTTTATATTAGTCCCCAGACGCTGCCGCCGCTTCCTGCCACCAGCACTTTTTTTGCGCCCTTTCTTATTAGAGCTTGTTTTCGGCTTGTAATTTCATTATCCAACACCATGCTGGGTTTTTCCAAAGCGTTGTGCATATAATCAAATGCTTTTTTGTCACCATTGTTTAGGCATTCAATCAATTTATCGTTGTTGCTGGGGGCATATATAAAATTTGGATAAAGGCTGTCAAAGGTATTAAAGGCGTCCTTGCTGCTTAGTCCGCTGCCTTTTTCAATTAGTATATTCATTTTGAGGTTGTTGCTTATTGTGTCAACGATCTCACCAACCCCTCTTACTCTTGCACAATAATCTGTGCCTTTTGCCATAGCAAAAAACATAGCATCCGACCCAAGCCTAGCGCATAAATCTAAACGCAGCTTATCGTCATTAAATAATCCAAATAATTTATTCACTGCATCAACAGCCGCCACAGCGTTTGATGCGCTTGCACCAAGTCCTCCGCCAACTCCCAGATTTTTTTGCACAGCAATATCTACTCCGCCAAAATCTCCGCACTGGCTTTTTAATAGGTCAACAGCTTTTTTGACCGTATTATCATATGGAATATTTTTAGCTTCATCGTCGCCAAAAAATGTGATATTGACTTTGTTGTCGGTTCTTTTTTCAGCAGTCAACACATCATAATATGTTTTTAATCGCAGCATTACAGTGTCAATATAATGATAATTATCATTTCGTCTGCCTAAAATATTGAGCGATAAATTTATTTTTGCATAGCATTTAATTTTTATCATAAATAGTATTATAGATTGTTTTATAAAGTATAGCAAACAAATATTAAGAGGTTTGATTAAGTATATTAGTTTTTATCTAAGCATAAAAAATCAAGCAACCTTTTTTATATCCATGCATAATATAGTTATGAATAATTATATTAAATGAGGTACATATTCATATGGAACAAGGTTATTTAGTAGTGCAGGCTATTACAGCAGAAGGGGCAATACCTGTTGAAAATGCAAAGGTAAGAATTTTTTCTATAAGCAATGTACTATTGTATGAGCAACTGACTGATATCAACGGCAACACAGAAAGATTTGTCCTTGACGCCCCAAATAAAGAGTTGCAGCTTGCAATAGAAACTGCCCCTCGTGCTTATACACAATATAATGTGCTTGTAGGTGCTAGAGGGTTTACTCCGATTTTGATTGAGGGAGTAACAATCACGGGTGGGTCGGAAAGTGTGCTTCCTGTTAATTTGCATTTGCTTTGCGACGGGCGCACAGAAAATTGTGGTTATGAGTACATAAATATTCCGCCTCCTTTATGTGCCGAGCCTACTCCGCCGCAGCTTCAACACATTGAGCCGTCTGAAGCGCCTGATGTTCCGTATAATTCGCCTGATGACAGTCCGATATATTATGCACCGCAAGGCTGGATAGAGGATGGCATTGAAGCAAGAAGCAAAGACCATTATTTGCCGCCCATAAATCCTGTGGGAAGCGTTGCAAGGTATGATGATGAGTATTATCCACTAGAGAATTATGGTTTTGTGGGAGTAGAAAGGGAGAGCGTATCAGGGTCGGATCGTGTGCGCCCTCCAGCCAGATCTTTGCAGCTGTACAGTGACAGCGATTTTGAAAATGCACAGAGAGTCCCGGGCAGCTTGAGTGATGAGGATGATGATTTAGTATATGCCGGAGGTGTGGTTTCTGCTGCTGCAAGCATAGACCCAGCCCGAAGCTTGGGACCTGTCTTTTTGCCTGAATTTGTCCGTGTAAAACTGGGGCTTCCTACATCAAATGCTCCTGTTGTTCGTGTTCCTTTTATAGACTACATAAAAAATGTAACCTCTTCAGAAATTTTTGACAACTGGCCACGATCTTCAATGCTGGCTAACATCCATATAATCGTTACTTTTTTGTTGAATAGAATTTTTGCCGAGTGGTATCCGTCAAGAGGACACAACTTTGATATTACTTCAACCACTCAGCATGATCAACGATTTATTTATGGCCGCAATATCTTTGCAAACATTGACCGCACAGTTGATGAGGTATACAATACCTTTGCCCGTCGAGTAGGCTTTGCAAATCCATATTTCACCGAATATTGCAATGGCACAACAGCCACCTGCCGAGGCTTATCGCAATGGGGGACAGTAACCCTTGCCAACAGAGGCTATACACCTATTCGTATATTGCAATTTTACTATCACAATGATATGCGGCTTGAAACTACCAATCTTTTTCAATCAGTAGTTTCATCATATCCGGGAACTGCTCTTCGTATAGGCTCGGCAGGACCTGATGTATTAAGAATTCAAAATTTTCTAAATCGTATCCGCACAAATTTTCCGGCGATTCCCACAATATCCACTCCAAACGGCTCTTATCAAGCATCCACTGCCGCAGCTGTCCGTGCATTTCAGCAATCACAAAACATGACGGCGGACGGAGTAGTAAACCTTGCCACATGGAATAGAATTACAAGAATTTATGTGGCTGTTATCCGCTTATCTGAGCTGGACGGCGAGGCACAGCGGATAGGCTTGTCTCCAAACCCTCCTACATATATAGTACGGCAAGGGGACAGGGGTGCCAGGGTTGCTCATCTTCAATATCTTTTGGATGTGTTTGGCAGATATTTTGCTAATCTGCCTACGATAATAAGAGACTCAAATTTTGGAGCTAATACCAGAAATGCTGTGCTGGCTTATCAACGCATGGTGGGCATAAATGCGGACGGGGTAGTGGGTCCGATAACTTGGAGCAGGATGTATCAAACCTATAGGGGGTTGTCACATATCCCCGGATTGCCGCCGATTTCTCCGCCCGGCACCGCTGCCCCCGGTCCGCAAAGGCCGTATCCGGGCACAGCGCTTAGAGTGGGCAGTCGTGGTGAGGATGTGAGATGGGTTCAAGAGAGTATCAATATCATCAGAAGGGTATATCCTACTATTCCTGCTTTGACAGAGGACGGCAGCTTTGGACCGCTAACGCTGGGCGCTGTGCAAAGATTTCAGCAAACCTTTGCGCTTGTGCCTGACGGGATTGTCGGACCTATGACCTGGGGCAAATTGGTGGACATGAGAAATCAGGTCAGCGGGGGGACTACTATGCCTCAACCGCCGGCAGGCGGCGGTGGTGCCGGTGTGCCGCAGTACCCGGGGACGCCGATAAGAGAGGGAAGTCAAGGGCAGAGCGTAAGGCAAATTCAAGAAGCGATAAATGTGGTCAGAAGGCGTTTTCCTGAGATTAGGGCATTAAATGTGGATGGTGTTTTTGGGCCGCTGACTAGGGCGAGTGTGATTAGCTTTCAAAGAGCGAAGGGACTGACGCAGGACGGAATTGTGGGCCCCATAACTTGGAGGGCGCTTATGGAACTGGCGGCAGAGTTCAATGCCCCCATGAATTTTAACGGGACATTGCTGACAGTGGGGTCTAGGGGTGAGGATGTCAGGCTTATGCAGCAGCTGCTGACAGATTTATCCAGACAGCATATGGCTATACCTGCTTTAAATGCAGATGGAATATTTGGACCGTTGACACAAGGAGCGGTGAGAGATTTTCAAAGACTGTTTGGACTAAATGCAGACGGAATAATAGGTCCAATTACTTGGGCTAGGATTGTGAATGAGTGGAGAAGGCTATAGTTTTAGAATCAGGATAGAAAGCAATAGAAAGTAGTAGTATGTTGTTAATGGGCAGGGCGGGCAGTGGGCAATTCGTAGGAGTGAGGGCAGTCGTTTCTCGTAGGGGCGGGCGTCCCCGACCGCCTGATGATTGTGGTATAACAGCTGCAAGGGCGGTCGGGGACGCCCGCCCCTATGGAAAAAAATAATGCAATCAATTATATTACTCAAATCACTTCCAAATACAAAACCGCTGTGAGCACTATTATAACGCGCACAGCGGCTTTTTTGAAAGTGAACTTTCTAAATATTGCACCAAAAGTCATATGCATTTTTAGTTCTCCCGTCCGACAAGCTGGTCAATAGTAAGTCCAAAATAATTAGCAACATCGATGACAGTTTCCAAGTACGGTTCTGTGCCATTTTTCCAAGAGGAAATATTATTGTCCGATAGAATGCCATCTTTAACAATGCGATACCATGTTATACTATGCTCTGCCATTATTTGACGCAATCTTTTATAAAATGGCTTATGCGGATGTAGTATAAAATCAAGTTTTTTATCTGTTTTGCCTATAAGATATTGAAGTGAGCATTCAAAATAATCGGCAATATGCAACGCATTGTTTAATAATATACTGCTCTCACCTTTTTTCCAGCGACCTATAGTGACATCACTCACATTCAATATCAATGCCAATTTTACAGTGTTTAGTTCGTGTTCAAACATTAATTCTGAAAGCCTTTCACTAAAATCATTTAATAATTGCATATTTTACCTCTAATATAAAATATCTCAAAAGTAGGTAGAAAATACTTGCAATCTAAGTTTGTCTTAGATATGCTGTTATGAATAGTCATATAAAGACTAGCTCTATAACACCATCAAAAGGAGAAAACAAAAATGAAAAAACTAAACGAAAAAATAGGCTTGATAGTCAAAAATAATGCCGAAAGCCTAAGACAAATACTTGGGGTAAAAAGTATCAAGTCTACTAAAGACAACTATGAGTATAAGGGCAGTATGGGAGAGCATCTGTTGCTAATCATTGAAACCGAGCCTGTTGGTGAAAATGCGAAAGAAATCCGTATTACTAAAATAACTCGGGATGATTCCACTTTTAAATTAGAAATAGCATATGAAATGATTAAGGGTGATGAAGTGGTTAAAGTTTGTCTTGATTTGCCTATAGCTAGACATAAATATGATGAAATTGAAAAGGCATTTGATGATAAAGACAAGACTTATGACGAGTTTAAGACGGTCTTTGAAAAATTGGTGGTATTGCAGGGGTTTGACAAGCTTGGCGAATTAATGGTACATTTTTAAGTCTAAAATTTAAACTATGCAACACCAAAGAGGTGCTTTTATTTAGTTGACAAGTGGTTGTTTGTCGTGCTATTATTTTTACAATAATTGGGAATACTAGAGTGGACTAGGAGAGATTTATATATGAAAAAAATTATTGTGACTATTTTTGGAGGTTTATTTGTTATGGCGATGACGGCGTGTGTTTTTTTTGAGGCGAGTGCAGGCGGGCGGGAAGCGGGGGATTTTGATGTTTTGTTTGACAGGAATGGTTTTGCTGTTATAAATGATGCTGATACGACAGCTCCGCCTGTGATTTTTGAAAATAGGGCGGTGCTTGATATTTATATTCAGAAAATTGTCGCAAGCATGGACTGGCTCAAAGATTTTCCTGAGCACAAAAGTGAGATGCAAAGAGGCATAAATGAATTTTATTCTAGGTATGATGATGCATTTTTTTCTAAATATAAGTTAATCGTTGCGCACATTGATTCCGGCAGCGGGTCGTTGAGTTTTGATATGAATAACATGAGAGCAGAGCAAGGCACTCTTGTGGTAAACATAAACAGACACACACCTCATATTCAGACAATGGACTATAACCGGCATATAATGTTTTTGTCAGTGGCTAGAAGCTATGCTGAGTTTGATAGTGTTAAAATAGTCCTTGAAACAGTTTTTATAAAGAGATAGAGCGCAAGAAAAAAAGATATCGGGATATTTGAAAGGACCAAACTGTGATGATTTTGAGTTGATAGGAATTAATGAATGGAGACTGGAGTTTAGTGTGAAAGAGCTTATGCAAATACAAGGCGGCATATATACTGTCAGGGTGCAAGCACTGGGCAACATGTATTTATACGATGGGAATTTTTACTTAGATACCTCGCCATATGTTTATATGAATTTTATAAACAGCTAATCATAGACTTGTTTTTGCCAAAAATTACTATTGCCGCAACATAATTACAGCCTTACATTTCTGCGCACACTAATAACATGAAACTATTAGATCAAAGAGCAGTTATTGTCGGGGCTTCTTCGGGGATTGGGCTGGCTACTGCAAAATTATTTGTAGAAAACAATTATGAGGTGGTCAATATCTCTAGGCATGAAGCACCGGAGGGCATTGTTGACCTTGACATTTTGGCGGATGCGTCTGTTGAGGGCAGCTTGACTGCCGCTATTGACCATGCGGCGACTGAAGGTAAGATTGACACCTTTATTTATTGTGCGGGATATTCACTTGCCTCGCCCTTAGAGCATTTGCAGTCGCATGACTATCGTTATTTATTTGAGGTCAATTTTTTTGGTGCAGTTGAGGCAATGAAGGCTGTTATTCCTTATATGAAAGAGGTAGGCGGGCGCATTGTGCTTGTTTCGTCACTAGGCGGAACTATTCCGCTTGTTTTTGACAGTGTTTATTCTGCAAGCAAGGCAGCGGTGGATAAATTGGCAGAGAGTGCAGATATGGAGCTAAAGCCTTATGGGATTAGGGTGTGCAGTGTCAGACCGGGCGGAGTGGCAACTAATTTTACTTTTAAGCGCAATGTCTATGAGGATGAGAGGATAGGAGAGTATGCGGACAGGCAGCATAAGGCGGTAGCGAATCTGGCGCACATTGAGCAAGGCGGGATGGAGCCGGAGAAGGTGGCAAAAGCGATTTGGAGTGTGGTGGAGTCTAGAAATCCGCCTGTGAAAAAGGTTGTCGGGGCAAAGAATGTGGTGGCGGACGCGGCGGCAAGGGTGCTGCCCAGCGGTGTCGTCAGTTTTATAAATAGTGCAAGACAGGAGTAGGGCGGAGTGGTGAAGAGTTAAAGCTATAAATTAAGACTTGGAGTGAGTTGCAGCTTAAGGACAAGCAGTCAAAAATCAAAAAGAATAAGACCAAGATAAAAATTTTATCTTGGTCTTATTTTATGTTAGCTATACAGTTGCTATTTTATTCTATTTTACTTTAAATTCCAAAATTCTATATAATAAAATTTACAGCACAAAGCATTTATCTGTTAATTATGAACTCCATTTCAAACCTATCAGCCATACGCACTCCCTCATCATTGAATGCTGTTAGACTTATAGAATGCACTTGACCATTTATATAAGATGAGGACATCAAAGTAGATGCTGCGTCCACATCAAGCATTACTCTATTTACAGCTCTTACCATAGGTCTTAGCTGATGATTATCCACGCCTGCTAAAACAAATACAGTGTGAGCAAAACTTGAACCATCTGCATTCCATGAGCCAATAAACTCCATTTCAAGCGAGAAATTATCAATAGTGCCCGTAGCTAAATAAACTCTTGGGTTGCCATTTAGACTAAAGCGCAAATGTCTTTGTACGAAAAAACTTTCCATTGATACTCTAGTGCCGCCTGCATAAAAGAATCGTAGTGGCCAATGGGCGTGTGTGCTTGTCAGCTGACTATCAGTCATAGCTAATTCATAACCCAGTGCAAGCATTTCGCTCGTTATAAAATGTTGATTGACTCTGTTGATTATGTATCGTCTATTGGCAACTCTGGCATTAGTTCGTACGGGTTCTGACAGATAAATATCGTCAGCGTTCCATAATTGATTTATTGCGTTGTTTAATTCGTTGATAGTAATAATATCATTGTGGTTAGGTAATCCCATAAGTAATGCAATTTGTGTGACAGTGCCGAAATCATATTGGAATGGTGTCGACGCAGTATTTGTAATATAAAAGCCTTGTCCTTGTGAAAGTTCATTGCCTACTTGACCTGAATCAGCTTGCCTCCAATCAGGCTCGCCAAACATATTGACGCTTAATTGAGTTCTAGCTTGAATAGGGAGCTGTATTTCACTAAAACTATATCCGGTAATACTGCTAAACATACCGCTCCAGCCTACTTGGGCATTTGGCACAAAAGCAAGGGCTGCTCTTGCTTGATTTGTAGCCAAAGAGTTGCCTGATACAGCGGCATCATTCCAAGCCTGCCTAATCTGCAAATATTGAGCATGCGTTCTTGTGGTTATATCAAAGTCTAGCACAACGGTGCTTCCGTTTTGAATATAACCGCTGTGTCTGGTGGTAGGAGTAGCAACTCCGCATGCGGTGAATGCTATGGTACTAGTCAAAACTATAGCGATGATTGCCATAAATGTTATTTTCCTTTTCATTATACCTCACTTTTAATAATTAGTGAATATTAATTTATATGATATGAAAAGTATTATCATAGTGTCGCTAATTATCATTGATAGAATAGCATGCACATCAAATGTTTGTCAAATGATTTTGACACTAATTTTTGCGTTATCTAATTTTAGTGCGGAAGTTTAAAGTAGACTTGTGGGCAAAAGATAAGACAAAGTGTCTAGCTGATAGGTAGCCTTATGCGGATGGTTGCTTGGGAGCTTTTGTACAGTCCATAACCATTGCTCCCTCTTCACTACTATTATTTAAAACTACACATACTATGTGGGAATGAAATCAGGGTTTAGAAAATTTTTAACTGGGGCCGGGATATTGGGGCTGTGCACGGCGCTGGCTAAATTGCTTGGGGCGTTTTTTAGGATTCCGCTCACCAATATTATTGGTGCAGAGGGAATTGGTTTATACCAAATGGTTTTTCCGCTTTATACAGTGCTGCTGACTATATCCAGCGGCGGGATTTCTACAGCGGTGTCAAAGGCGGTGGCAAGTGCCAGGGCAAGGGGAGAGACAACCAATACCTTGCGAATCTTGCGGATTACGGCGCTGTCAATTATTTTGTTTGCCGCTGCCTGCACCTTGCCGTTGATGCTTTTCAATAATCATATTGCAAGTGTTCAGGGCAATTCTTTGGCGGGGCTGGCTTATTTCGGAATTGCTCCGTCAATTGTTTTTGTGGCGGTGGTGGCGTCGTTTAGGGGGTATTTTCAAGGCAACGGAAACATGCTGCCCAGTGGGGTAAGCCAAATAATTGAGCAGGCGGTTAAATTGGGTGTGGGGCTTAGTATGGCGGCGGTGTTTATGAGAAGGGGTTTAGAGTGGGCTGTTTTTGGGGCGGTGCTGGGGGTTACGGTGTCAGAGCTGGCAGCGATGTTGTTTTTGTTGGGTAGTTTTTTGGTGCATAACGGCAGGCGGAAGAAAAGTAATTTGATTTATATAAAGGATTTGGAATGTGTTGGGACAAGCAATAATTTTGCAGGGGCAGGTGATCCCGATCGCTTGAATAAAAATGACGAGTGCTTAAAGGCTTTGAAAATTCCTAATTTGGATTATGTACAAAAGCCTACATCCAAAGTGCTGAAAATGATTTATGCTATAGCTATCCCTGTGACCTTGGGCTCATTAATAATGCCGTTGACACAGGTGATTGACAGCGTTATGATTATCAATGTGCTGGTGGCGCGCGGAGTGGCAAGGGGAGAGGCAACGGCGCTTTTTGGGCTATTAAGCGGGCCTATTGCGTCGCTGATAAACATGCCCATGGCTATAACCTTGGCGATTTCTGTGGCGTTATTGCCTAGAATAGCGGCGCATTTCTCAAAAGATAAAGAGGCTGTGGTGTATAGTCAGGATTTTAGAAAATTGAGTGAGGCGGGTGAGGATGCTAGTGAGGAGGTAGGACGGGCAAACCGAGGACGGGCAAATCGTAGGGGAGTGCGTCCCCGAGCGCCGGTTGTTGATGTTGATGATGCGGGCGATGCGGGCGATGTGGGTAAGGCAACGGGCGGTCGGGAACACCCGCCCCTACGAGAGCATCAACCGCCAACCACCAATTACCAAGCACTAACCACAGCTCAAAGCCTAGTCGGCAAAAGTATCTTTCTTACGCTGTTGCTCACGCTTCCTGCCGCTTCAATTTTTTTATTCTTTTCACAAAGCATCGTGTCTATGCTTTATTCAAGAGGCTTGACTGATGAGCAGCTTGCTCTGGCCGCACGCTTATTGCGCATAGAAAGCCTATCTATCATATATCTAGGCATCATACAAGTTGCCACAGCTGTTTTGCAGGGTGCAGACAAGCCCCATCGCCCTGCCATAAATTTATTATACGGCGCAATCGCAAAAGTTCTGCTTACCCTAGTCCTTTTGCCATTTATCGGAATAATGGGGGCGGCGATTGCTACTGTGGTGTGTTATGGAGTGGTAGCACTGATAAATCTGTTTTATATGCGGCGGATTGTTCGCCCGAAAATGCATTTGTTTAAGCAGCTTATTATGCCGCTGGCGGCGTGCGCACTGCTTGTAGGCAGCGCTAAGCTTGGCAGGTTTTTGCTTGGCGGAGTAGTCGGGGAGATGTTTGCGTTTATCGGAGCGTTGGTGATAGGCGGGCTGGTTTATATTGGGTTTTTATTGCTTAGCAAAACTGTTAGGATAAAAGAGCTGTTGGGTGGCGGGCAGACTTAGATAAATTAGTAATATAGTCCCAAAATAATTTGACGCGGCATAGTTTAATATGCTATGATGCAGTCAGCCTATGCTAATTGTATTGATTTTTTCAGCCATAAAAACTGTTTTGGTTCTTGCGATAAAAATAATTGCAAGGCTTTTGGTGGCATTCTCTTTGTGGGTGCCGCTGTTTTATACCATTGCTTTTGCAATAATTGCAAGGGTTTTGGGGTCGTCTATTTTTAATCATGCAGCATTGTATTGGGTGGGACTTATTGTGTCGTTTGTGGTGTCTTTGGGGGTGTCCTTTTATCGGCATGAGAAGAAAAAACAAATGAAGCGTGAGAAAAGAGCCAGGAGAAAAGGAAACTTTGACGGGGGTGAGAGAGTGTATGAAAAAGGCGGAGCCAGTGGGCAGCAGATGCACATATGTCCGTTTTATAAGTCTGGTTTTTCCGGTAGTCAGCCTTATAGAGATGAGGAGGTGATTGAGCATGAGCTAAAGCATCCGTCCTATAAGGTATTTAATGCTGACGGTGAGGAGGTTTATGATGAGTATGATGAGTATGATGAGGGAGGTGCCGAGGAGGTGCCTAAGGTGTTTGCTTTAAAAAGTGATCCGTCTGTTTTTATCTGTGAGTATAATAATCGGCTTGAATATTATAAGCATACGAGGGGAGGGATGGTGCTTATGGAAACTAAGAGGAAATAATGTATGATTGACAGTCGTTTGTGCGAAAATCAAGAAAATTATAAAAAACAATTTTTTTTTGTAACCTTTTTGCACTTTGAGTTGTATTCATAGCGGAGGGTTTTAAATTTCCAAACAATCTAAAATAAAAAAGGGGTACATTGTATATGAAGAAAAAGCTTTTAGCAATTATGTTAGCTATCACATTGATTGTGGGAGCATTTGCTTTTGCAGCTTGCGATCGCAATGGAAACGGCGGCGGAAGCAACGGCAATGGCGGCAATGGCAATGGAGGGACAATACATCCTACTGTATCAGGCAACTTAATGGAGGGAATTGCGGTGAGGAATGTTGAGGCTACTCAGCTTAGTCCTCAATTCATAAATGCAGCTGCAAGCTTTTCTATTGATCTATTCAGGCAAGCCATCTTAGAGGATGAAAGCACCCTCATTTCTCCTATATCCGTTCTTATTGCCCTTGCTATGACGGCAAACGGGGCAAGAGGCAATACTCTCAGCCAAATGGAAGAGGTATTGGGCGGCGGTATGTCCATAGCACAACTCAATCGCTATTTACACTCATTCATAAGTGGATTGTATAGCGGAGATAAATCTATGCTTAATATAGCCAATTCTATTTGGTTTAGAAATGACAGACTTTTTGTTGAACCCGATTTTTTGCAAGCAAATGCAGATTATTTTGGAGCGAATGCCTATGCTGCTTTGTTTGATGAAAGCACCGTAGAGGACATAAATGCTTGGGTGTACGATCATACTGACGGTATGATTGAAGAAATTTTAGAGAAAATTTGTGATGATGCGGTAATGTTTTTAATAAATGCGCTTATGTTTGATGCCGAGTGGGAGACGATTTTTAGAGAGGATCAAATTAGAAATCATAATTTTAATGCTTTTGATGGAATAGAGCAAAATGTGCCGTTTATGTGGATGAATGATGAAATGCCACAAAGGCAGTTTATTGAGGATGATAATGCGACAGGTTTTATTAAGCCATATCATGGCGGGTATTATAGCTTTGTGGCACTATTGCCTAATGAGGGAGTTTGTTTGATGGATTATGTAGCAGCTATGACGGGTACAGATTTTGTAAACACTATACAAAACGCACAAAAGACAAGTGTGTTGGCAGGGCTTCCTAAGTTTGAGTTTGAGTATGCAGAGAGTTTGAATGAGCAGTTGAAAGCGTTGGGAATGACAAGTATGTTTGGAGGTGGGCTAGAAGGGATAGGGCATTCTCCCAGAGGAAATTTATTTGTCAGTAATGTTCAGCATAATACCTTTATTTCAGTTAATGAAAGAGGTACAAGAGCAGGGGCAGTCACATCAGTAGAGGTTTCGGATGAATCAGCTCCGCAATTTGAGAGAATTGTGATATTAGACCGCCCTTTTGTGTTTGCAATAATAGACAATGCGACCGACTTGCCGATATTTATGGGCACACTATTGAATGTATAATAACAATAGCATGCTTGGTTGCGGATGCTTTGTCTTTTGCGTACTAGTGCATGAATATTTACTTTGCTCAGAATAACAATAATGCTGAAATTTTACTGCTCACTATCAAGCACCAACCACCAATCACCGGCTGATACTGCCAAACACCAACAATAATACAAAATTCCTCGTTATATGTCAAAAAGCGGGGGATTTTTTTTGTTAGAGTTGTTGGTATGGATGAACGAAATGTCAAAAAGAAAAAGGCAGATAAGCTAGGCAAGCAGCGGGAGTCAGCGCAAAGGCGGCAGATTAATAGGTCTGATGTGATAAAGTATTCACTAGCGTCGCTGGCGATAGCGGCTTCAGGCGGCGCTTTAGTGCTGGGGCAAAATCCTTTTAGTCTGGGGATTTTTGTTGCGCTTGTTATTGCCGGCTTAAATCCTTTGATCTTAGCCCCCGTATACATAATCACTGCCACTGTGCCGTTTTTTTCTTTCTCATCACTAATAGGGTCAGTTGTTTGTGCTATCGTTATAATTATCGCAAAGGCTGTTCAGAAAAGGCAGCCGTTTAGGGACGAGTTTTTTCTTTTGCTTGCCCCCGTTTCTGCGCTCGGTTTTTTAGCCTTAGCAACCGCCGACCCTGTTCCGCTGCTTTTATTTTTTCTCTTAATCCCAATCATCACATATGTTGGAAAGGTGTTTTTTTCACCTATAGTGAAAAGAGGCGTGCGGTTTAAATTTTTAGACACAGAATTAATTTGCGGAGGAATAATTCTTGCTATACTTGCAATGTCTATTGCCAGAGTACATTTTTGGTATTTTCCGTTGCTGCCTATATTTGCCGCCTTATTTATTCTGATGGCAGGAAAAATCTATGGACCGATAGGAGCAATCGCTGCCTCGCTTTGCATAGGCATAGGTCACGCAGCCTATGATTTTAATATAATTTGGTTGTCAATTTATCCCATAATGGGTTTGCTTGCCGCTATTTTTCGCCCTGCTCCTCGTATAATTTCTGCGTTGTCCACCATCATCGGTTATGTAATAATAATTTACTTTTTTTCTGTGCCCGCACCCTATGCATATCTATACATAATTGCACTTTTGTTAGGCGGCTTGGTTTTTACTTTTATACCAAATCGTCACTTAACTGCACTGAAAAATATTCTATCGCCTGACCCTACTTCATCCGGTGCAAGATATAATATAAATCTGTTGAGAGAGGATGCCGCTCGTTCAATTTTTAGAACGGGAGAGGTTTTTAATGAGATGAGCTATTATATGTCTAATGGACATGAGATGGAGTTTGAAGCAGCGCAATATATAAATCGAGTAAAGCGGGAGGTGTGTGCAGAGTGCAATAGAAAATGTAGTGTCGGCGAGGAGGATTTGGGAAATTTATTGGTCAACTGCGCCAAAAAAGGGACGGCGACCATAGGGGATTTGCCTGAGCAAATTTTTGTTTCTTGTCCTCATGTGGCAAGTCTATTGGCATCATGCGGAGGCATAGCTTATGAGCATAAGCAATTGAGTTTGAGAAAGGGGCATGAAAATTTGGCAAAGGGCATAGTGGCGGAGCAGCTGAACGGAATGGGTGAGGTGCTTAAAATGATGGCCGGAAAATTGAAATTGCCTGTAAGCTTTGATTTTGGACTAGAGGATAGAGTTAAAGAGGAGTTTTGCTATCGCGGTATTTTTTGCTTTGATTGTGTTATAAGCGGAGTGGTAAGACCCTCTCCTATTTCTGAACAGGATACGGATGGTCAAGGAGCTGCTAATGGAATCAGCACACGCATAAACTCTATTACTTTGGTTATTGCAATAGAGCATTATGACAGAGAGGTAGTTGAGGGAATAATAAAAAAGGTGCTTAAGCAGTCGTTTGTGGTTAGGCGTGAAGAGCGCAACAGTCAGGGAATGGTAGTGTTTTTAGAAACAAGACCTCTGTTTGATGTTGTGTTTGCAGCTTGCTCTAGCGCAAAGGGCGAGGTGAGCGGCGACACGCATACATTTTTGAAGATTGGGGCGTCAAAATTTTTGATGGCGCTGTGTGACGGTATGGGAAGCGGCAAGAATGCCGAAAGGTTTGCGTCTAGTACAGTGAGCTTGATTGAGTGCTTTTATAAGGCTGGGTTTGACCATGGTATGGTTATTAGAAGTGTAAACAGGTTTTTGAGTTTGACCGGTGAAGAGAACTTTGCTGCCAGTGATATTTGTGTCTTAGACTTAGAGGGCGGGGTGATGGATATTTTCAAGATTTCCAGTCCGGCTTGTTATATCAAAGGGTCAGCCAGTGTCAAAGAAATTGAGGGTCACAGCTTGCCGCTAGGGATGCTGGATGAGATTAAGCCAAGCGTGTCCAGTGTTGTGCTTAATTGCGGGGATATGGTGGTGCTTGTCAGTGACGGTGTGAGCGATTGCTTTGAAGCAGGCGGGCTTATGGCGGAGATTAGTATGGCAAGTGATGTTTCGCCTGAGAGCCTGTGCAAAAGTATTTTGGAGACAGTAAAGGCAAAGCAAAAAAAGCAACGGGACGACATGAGCGTTGTTGCTTTTAGGGTATTTGAGAATGTTTGATAGACCTAATAGATTTCAGAACAGGTCTAATAATCGTCAGTTCTGCCGACTAAATAATCAATAGTCACATCAAAAAAATCCGCTAGCTTTATAAGATTGCCAGATGTGATTTCTTGCTCTGCTCTTTCCCATCGTACAAAATTAGCATGTCCAATTTGTAAAGACCTAGCAACAGCAGACATTGATAATTCTCGCTCTTCTCGTAAATCTTTTAATCTTTCAGCAAATTTTTTCATAATATATTAGTAATCATTAGTCCGGCCGACTAAATAATCAATAGTCACATCAAAAAAATCCGCTAGCTTTATTAAGTAGTCAGAGGCAATATCCTGTTCGCTTCTTTCCCATCTGCCTATTGTGCTATTACTTACTTTTAACGCTTTGCTAAGAGCAAGTTTAGACAACTCTTTTTCTTTTCTAAGTTCAGATAATCTTTGACCAAATTTTCTCATGAATATTCATATTATATGCCCAAACGGGAGAAAAACGCTTGACTCTCCCGATTCGCACAGTTATAATATATGCATGCATAATAAATTTATGCAAATTTATATTATTTGGGAGGTAAAGGTATGATTATTTGTCGTGTTAAAAGGTGCTTTTTTAATAAGGATAAAAAATGCGTTTTGCCAAGAATTGAAATAAATGAGCAAAGAAAATGTATAGCGTATGTAATGCGTAAGGATGGAGGCGAGAGTGCTGATCAAAAAAAAGAGCAGACTGAAGCTTTAAATTAACTCGTTATACATTTTTTTCTTGACACACCTTCTTATCTATGATAAAATATTCTGTATGAAAGTATTATTTGTATCAAATTTATCCATCGGCGTTGGTGATGAGAGTGAAAAAGTAGAGCTAAAGCAAAGTGCTTATTTAGAAAAGTACAAGCAAAATCTATTAAACGCTTCACAAAAGGATGATTGGAAATACTCCGGGGCAGGCGCAAGGTTTCAGGGTGTTATGCCTATGCGTACATATGAGGTTGAATCAAGCAGCTATTTTATAAATGCTGTGTGTCCGCTTAATGACACTGACTATATTTATTCTGCGACAGCCAAGGGCTTGTCAGGTACAGTGTCTGCAATTATCAAAAAAAACCATGAGGATGGCAGTGAGCAATTTTTGATAAACCGCAATAAAGAGAGTATTGGTTCACTTGATTATGACGGAGGCGACAGGGTGGCAGCAAGCGTGTCTGACGGCGATGGTGCGGCAAAAAATATTGCTATATTAAATGTCAAAACCAACGATTTTTATCTTTTGAGCGGCGGTGATTCTATTGACGAGAATGCCTATTTTTCTAAGCATAAAAATAAGGTTTATTTTGATTCAAGAGGCATCGGGCGGGATAATGATATGCAAATTGTAGAGTTTACTAACAGTACAATTTGTGCTATTACGGATGACAGGCAGTTTGAGGAAGTATTGATTGAGCCAAATTTTGATGTGTTTTGTCCAAAGGATGATAAAAACGGCAATTTATATTATATGAAAAAGCCTTATAAAAGGGTCAAAGCTAAGGGTGTGTTCAGGTCGTTGTTGGATGCGATTTTGATACCGTTTTGGCTTGCTTATGGCTTGTTTAAGCTGCTTTCGTTTTTTGCAGGAATAGCAAAAAGGAGCTCTAAAAAAACGCAAGAAAGAGGGGCCGGGGACAATCCTACAAGACCGCAAAGCATGTCAGAAAGAGATTTATATATTCAAAATGAGATGATAAATATAGAGAAAGAAGAAAAGAAAAATGCTAGGAAGGGCAATAAAACGCCCGGATTTGCGCCGAGGAGTATAGAGCTGTGGTGTATGGATAAGGATGGAAATAAGCAAAGGCTTATAAAGGGATTATTGAGCTATGATATTGCAGATGACGGCAAAATCGTATACAGCAACGGTCGCTATTGCTTTGCTTTTGACCCTCAAAACCAAGAAATCAAGGTGCTTTTTAAGGATAAGCTTATCAATAAAATACGCTTGAATAATGTTGTGCCAAACAATCACAAAGGCTATGACCCGTTTAATTTATAGCCGGGCGGCACAAAATAATGATTACTTTTCCGCCTAAATGTTCATAATTAATCACGGCATCTTTTAGCGCAAAGGTTCAAAAGAACGCTTTTTTCGCCTTTCTCATCTAAAATCTGCTCGTGTAATCACGGACATTTAGGCGGAGAAGTAATATATAAATGCTTGACAGGATTTGAGCTATTATTTTATACTATTTTTTAAGATAGGTTTATAAAACAGGTCTAATTATTTTTTATGGAGGATATATTTTATGAAAAACCTTAAAGGGACAAAAACAGAGGCAAATCTATTGGCGGCATTTGCCGGCGAGAGCATGGCAAGAAACAAATACACCTATTATGCGGGTAAGGCAAAAAAGGATGGCTTTGAGGAAATTGCTGAAATCTTTTTGCATACGGCTGACCAAGAAAAAGAGCATGCTAAGGTGTGGTTTAAGCTTTTGCATGACGGCATAGCTGACACCGCAGCCAATTTGCTTGATGCGGCACAGGGTGAAAATGAGGAGTGGACGCAAATGTATAAGCAGTTTGCTGAAGAGGCTGAAAAAGAGGGCTTTAGTGAGATTGCCAATAAGTTTAGAATGGTGGGTGAGGTTGAAAAGAGGCATGAAGAAAGGTATAGATGCTTTTTGGGCATGGTAGAAAAGAAGAAGGTTTTTTCAAGTGAAA
>Ga0131853_10006679_pt1 | contig 20838 bp, 17 predicted proteins | sample TergutLab28metaG_FD_92764 | JGI IMG/M metagenome (GOLD analysis project Ga0131853, IMG submission 92764) | Labiotermes labralis P1 segment gut microbial communities from Petit-Saut dam, French Guiana - Lab288 P1 (version 2) (version 2) | ecosystem: Host-associated > Arthropoda: Insects >...
ATCTTCCTCATGTAAAGTTCGCCACACCTGCATACGTGATACGCCGATGCGAGAGGCCATTCTACGGGTGGACAGACGCGGACTTCTCTGAACCATCTGAAGAATGTTCTCTCGTGTGTTAAATGTTCGTACCACCTCCCTTTCAGACTGCAAAGAAACACTCGGAAGAGAACCAGTATCACGCAATGTCTGGTGAATTCGCGTAAATACACTTCGAGACGAAATCCTTCGATCGGGAAAACGCCTTTGGTTTTCTTCAACAGCAGCACGAGCATTGCCATCGCAAAATCCATACACAAAATGCATGTCACAATATTCCACGTGGGAAAACACAAAAGGCGTGTTAGCAACTTCCCTACCAACCATTCACAATGCAGCCGTAACCTGCACTGCATTCACCCTGAAGGAAGTACATGTGCAGTTCAATGGCTAGTGAGAGCTGAATTGCAGTAATATGAAACCACACTCAAGGACAGAAATGGATAACATTGTCAGCTGACAGGTGCAGTGCGTGGACGCGCAAGAAGACCACACTTTTCTCTGGCCATTATCTCTGTAACCGTTCAACTTTGGACATAGGTGTTTTGGGTTATATCGTTATACTTTAACATGAGGAACACCCTCCCGAAGTCTGGCACATTCCTCCTGGGACACCCTGTATATGTGAGGATGAACTGAAAACTTTGCCTCTCCTGTGAAATGTATGCAAATTGTAATATTTTTGGTGTATTTTTCACTGCTACTTCTGTTTGCAATGTCTTTCACACAAATATATGTGAGGATGAGCTGAAAACTTTGCCTCTTCTGTCATATTTTGTATCAGAGTAAGGAAAACTGCATAAAAACAGCACCACACAGTCACATGATACCTCCCCTCTACCATACACAACCTTATACCCACAGCTATCCGAAACTCTGGCTCAATACCAGTGGAATGAAAGGCTGTGAGGAAAAGCAGTTCAAACAACATGCCATTATTGAGATGTCGACTGCAGAAAAAAATTCCTTCCACTGACATTCATCCCTGTAAGCAGGCAGTATACAGGGATAAGTGTGTTGACATAAACAAAGTCACATTCGGTACAACAGTTCATGCAAGAAGTGGGGGAAGTAAGATTGTGTGAAAAAGCAAGGTCAGAGATACCAGAGACTACAACAGATGAGTCTCATCAAGAACATGTTGAAGCAGTGATTCAAGACGATTGTCAAATTGAACAGAAAAACAGTGCTCCTAAACCGGAAATCTGTAACGAAAGATTGGGTCACATTATCAACCCCCTTGGATTCAGAAAAGTATGTTCCAGGTGGGTACCATGAAAATTACTGATGAGATGAACGCTGAAAAAGTGAGTTTCAATGGAACTTCTGGGTTGTTTTGAAGAGGAAGGTGAGGGATTTCTATTGCAGATAGTAGCAGGTGATGAAACTTGGGTCCATCACTATGATCCTGAAAACAAGAGAAAGTCTATGGAATACCACCACAAAGGATCACTAGTGCCAAAGAAATTCAAAACCAAAGATTCAGCTGGGAAAGTTATGTGGACAGTATTCTGGAATTCTGAAGATGTTGTACTCAGTGCCCTCCTGCAAAAAGGTGCTACGGTGAACTCAGAAAACTATTCTGAAACTAAAAAGTTTTTCAAAAAATGCACCATGAGGAAGGGGGCAGACATTGATGATATCTTCCTTCAACAGGACAATGCCACACCTCACGTAAGTGCTGCCACTACTGATGCCATTGCACATTTGGGGTTAACAGTGCTACCACATCCAGTCTATAGCCTGGATCTTGCTCTAGCAATTCCACCTGTTCCCCAAACTGAAGGAAGAACCAAACAGCTGAAACATCAGTTCTGATGTAGAAGTCAAGGCTGCACTATGCCAGTGGTTTTGGGACAAAGACAAAGCCATTTTTATGGGCAGAATTCAAGAACTTGTTAAACGTTGGCAAAAGCATTTTGCAGTTGGAGGATATTATGTGGTAAAGTGCAAATAAAGGTTAAAGGTACATTAATTTTTTTGTTTCACATAAATGTCCCCCTTCCTTTACTTTTTATTTAGCTGTAGGAAGAGATTTTCAGCCCACCATATCAAATAAGTTCATGAAATGTGCAGAAATGCATGTAGGTCTCCAGACAAAGTGTTTGGTACTGCCACACACTTTTGACCAAAACTGAACAAGCTGACAAATTTTAGTAAACTCCCTAATATCAAACATCAGGAAACTCCATTTCGGGGTTCTCAAACTCTCACGTGCCTACAGTCAGATTTTCAAACATGACAATGCTAACAGGGACGTGTTTATAACTTTTTTATAATTAATGCATCAAAAAGATGGAAAACAATAATTTTATAAAGTCCTAAACTCTTACATTACCACTGTAAATTGTGTACACCAAATGAACTACACAGTTATCCAAGAAACAGAATTTTATCAAGGCAAGTGTACAAGTATACAAATAACAAACAATATTCCACAAATTCCACTTTTTCATTTTTAACCTCCGACTGTGTCATACAAGCCAGCAAAATATAGTACTCACTTTAAGCCAGCATGGTGAAATTGAAGCCTATTTGCTTTGCAATATTTGGCAAAGGTAAATTCCTACACCTAATATTTTTAAGACTGTGCACTGCAATAAATATGATGGTACTCTGCAGCTCTCTTCATGAAGAATCCATCAAATTCCCCTTTTAACATACATACAATCACAACGTACCTTGCACCCATAACAAAAACGGTGTCCTTTCCAATTCTAGCTGGATCCCACTTAGGCCCTTCTCGTCGAACCGGCTCTCCTCTAGCTAGTTTCGAAGGTGTGGAACGTCCTGAAGAAAAATTCCCGGAAGTCCGAGGTTTGCTTCGTTTTCTTCGTGCTGACTGGCTGGCTTCAGAGTCTGTATCAGACTCTTTCCTCTTTCGGAACAAGGGACTCTAATAAGTGATAGTTACAAATTAATATATTTAAAAAAGTTTTGACATGCGAAGGAAATTCCTGCAGCTAAACTTTCAACATATTTCTACTTCAACTACAATTAGACATACTAGAATACTGTAACCAACAGGGCACAATCCTACTCAAGAATCCAACAGTCACATAGCAGGCCAAGAAATTCCCAGATTGTATGAAAACCAAAGGTTCTTTACAATGTCCACATCAGCCTGTCACTGGTCCATAACCTGACTGACTCTATAAAAAGCAGTCCTTCTTAAGAAACCATGTGGGCCATTCCATAAGTCATGGAAACTATTCTGTTGGCCATAAATGTGGCATTGTAGGAAGTGGAATACATAAACTTGAAAGCCCTTGGAAGACGCTTACAAATGTTATCATCAGATGGGGGATACATACAGGAGCCACTGGTAGGAGGCAAGTGTACCACATGTCCCTCTAATCATTGTTTTATTGTGGTACACAGTGAACATGAAACACGGAATGCAACACAGTCTACTCGAACTCTTAACAACCTTCAAAGTAGTCCTTCAGGCTGTCTGTGGTTTAATGCCCTGGGGAATGTGGCACAAACCATCAGCATCACCTCACTTAAACCATGTGGCACCCACTTGGCACACATTTTAAAGTTCTGCTGTAATTTTGGAGCACTGTAGACACAGAAATCCCTGTAGGCTCGGCTAATTCCTTCACAGTTCAGCGCCTATCCTATCTTTATCAATGCAGTGTTCATTTACGGCTGTTGGTATGTCTGTGTGAACAGACACAGAACATCCAATGTGATGCATTTTGGAAGCACATCTGAATGACCCTAACCCTTTGCACCAACCATGATCAACCAGTCTTCATATAGCTCTGCATGGCACTCCCATGCATTTTTACAGAGAAGAAATACTATTTCCCTATATAAACACTGTTCCAATCTACATATTACCACCTCAGGACAATATCATGAATGCAATGATATATGTGTGCATTCCTGTAAATATACTGCTATCTGATGGTGACATTTACAAATTCATGCCACATGCTTTCAAGCACACACAATCCACTTTCCATGTTACCAAACTTTTGGCCAAAAATACGTATTTGCCATGACTCATGGAATGACCCGCATAACAGCTACCCAGCTGGTCAAGAAATTCCCTGCTTTTATGAAACCCAGCAGTTCATAACCATGTTCATAAGAGTCTTCTGTTGGTACCTGCCTGGAACCAAATGAATGCACTTCACATCCTTACACTCTATCTCTCTAAGATCCATGAACATATTATCCTAACAGCTGCATCTGGGTCTCGTAACCATCATTTTCCACTCAGGTCTCCTTACCTATATTCTGTATATGTTCATCACACCTATCATTTGTGCTACATGCCATGCCCATCTCAAACTCCTTCATTTGATCACCCTAACAATATCTTCAGAGGAGTATAAATTCCACACAGCTTTTCATTCTTAAGATTTCTCAACAATCGCACATTGGTCTGTCCTGTCACAAGTGGTCACGTGGTTAAGTAAACCTCCTCCTGCCTCGCACACTCTGAGGATGGCAACTGCAATGTATGCCTATTTGTGTCCAATCCACCACACTTCCTTCTTAATACAAATGCCTAATATGCTCATACAAACACTTTTGAATGTATCTCTGAAAAACATAAATAAAAGATTTTGAATGAAGTCATCCCGTTGTGTTATCTGAATATTTACTTTGTTATAACATGTTTCTGTCAACACAACTAACATTTAAAATATAACATTACTGCGACATGTTTCGACTAGTGACAGTCATCATCAGGCTGATCTAAGAAACGTTTAACATTTTGCAGGTTTTATTTTGTGTTAAACGGTTCTTAGATCAGCCTGATTATGACTGTCACTAGACGAAACATGTCGCAGTAATGTTTTACTTTAAATGTTAGTTGTGTTGACAGAAACATATTGTAATAAAGTAAACATAAATAAAAGAGGCAGTAAGGTGATTTTTCTGACAAAACTGATTTAAAAAATGAGGAAAAGAATCTTGTCTAAATGTATGTCAGTGCCTGATAAATGCAGAGGTGAAACAGTTAAGGCAGGAAAGGACAACAATAAACAGACTACAATCATTCACTCTCATGGATGGAAATGGAATGGAATTTGTGACTTTTGTTAGCCTGTGATATGTGTGTGAGGATAACAGAAAAGGAAAGCAATGGCTTTTATAGTCCATAATCTGCTCTAGGATACAGATACAGGAAAGCAGTGACTTTCATTAGTCCACAATCTACTCTGGGACAAAAGCATAAGAAAGCAGTGACTTTTACTAGTTCATAATCTACTCTGGAATACAGATACAGTGAAGCAGTGTCTTTAATTTGCCCATAATCTGCTCTATGATACAGACACAGAAAAGCATTCCATAACATTCTCTAAGATACAGCTACAAAAAAGCAGCAACTTACCTGTGTATTTGGTCGGCCAAAGCGACACTCCCAAATACTGCCTGTCTCAGAATCACTGAGCTCATTGAAAGGTGAACTGCCTCTGGACTGTGAATTGCTGCAGTACATCTGCTTCGCATCCTCCAATATCTGACGACACACCTCTCGCACGTGCTCCTCAGACACACTGCTTGCTCCCAAGTTGTTTTTTATGTTATCTACTGCAGGCTGAAAGAACTTCTGTGGAACAAAATAACAGCCCTTAAAACAGAGTCTGAAATTTCCACACCACCTACCGGAGATTGCCACTGGACCCTGCAATGACCCAGACCCTCACACCCAATCCTTAATCATCCATAATAACAGTATCCTATTATCTAAATCTGTTCTCTGCAGGTTCACATCTCTCCCCATCGCATCTTCATCCCTTTTGTCATCCTTATTATATTTTGCGAAGATAAATTATGAAGCTTCTGACTATATAATCTCCTCAGTTCATCTGTCACAACTTCTCCCTTAGGTCCAAAAATTATTCTCAATATACAAGACAAGAAAAAATTATGGATTTTACATACTTTGATCTTTACATTGTTAGGTAGGAAACAGGATGATAAATTACAGTAAACTACATGGTATGCAGTATGCACCACATCTGATCTACTATCAACCCTTTGGCACCAAAATTAAATGGTGAATGCGAGTTGCAAATGAACAGAACTTAAATGATCCCTACATAAGGAAGTCCACTGAATGCCATCACCATAACTTGATGTTAGGTGCTGAAGGGTTAACAACATTACAACCAATCATATGGTTTGGGTTCTGCAACCACAGCCAATTTCCTGTTATCTACAATTTTTCCATTCATATCCAACCACAGTTCATGTTGCTATAACTAGTAACATTCAAAACAAAACGTGTTTACAGACAAAGTTGTGTTTACACTTAATTTACATTTGTTTTATTTACTTCAACACAGTCGTTGGCTGATGTACGCATACATATTCTAATCACTCCCCCAAGTCCTGCTGATGTTTATATTCTCATCTAAGTATTCTACAAAAAACATAAATCTATTGTAAGGTTGTATATTTCTGTAGCTTCACCAGCATACAGAATTTTTAATCCTGACTATACTTTTTAAATTACAAAACAAAATTCCTTTGAGTTCCAACCTCCAAATATTTCTTAATGATGGTGTCGATCTCCTTGTTGATGGCAGATTGTATGTTCCGTCTGAGAATGTTGAGCGACTTGGCCGTACTCATTACACACCTTCCTTGGAATCTGTTTACTGGAATCTGTGGCCTGCAGGAGGGACGCAACCCAACCTGACTAACGGCTAGGTTTGACAGAGTCACTTGTCGCATGTTGAACGTGTTCTTCTAAAACAGAGTCCATTACACAGTATCTCAGAACGAATACTCCCAGGTCTTCTACCCAAAACACAGCTAAACAAGACAGACAATGTACATATAACATAACATTCAGGTGCACTAATGTAACCACTGTTGCAGTGGAAAAGCAATAAGCATTACACATTCTGAGTATGTGTCTGTATTCCTGCTTTAGATACCTGGCAGGCAAATTGCATCCATTCTGCGCAGCATTATATTGCCTTCTGTGACCTGTCTGGCTGTACAATATTTTTCCACATTATCTCATAAAAAGCACAATCTTTCGGAGAAAAAAAATTGAGCATAAAATATTTTCTCCACAGCTTCTTTACTCTACAAATTTTGTCTGGAACAATCCTCATTCTAATAAGAATTCAGCAAGATATTATCATAAGTGTACATGGGTCTTCATGTAAAGTAACTGTTACTCTTGTCTGATTTCCAGCAAACTGGAATGTTCTTGATAGATTTTTAAAAAATCCTCAAATATGGAATTTCATAAAAATCTACCCCTTGGGAGCCGAGTTGTTCCATGCCAACAGATGAACAAATGGACAGACAAAAAAACAGACATGACAAAGCTATCAGTTGCTTATCACAATTTTGTGAATGCACCCTACAAAAACACCATACATACTGGCGCAACTGCATTCAATGCATGACAATCCTCACCTAAGTTATGAGGAAATAAAGTACTGCTTTTGCACCACACAACACCTTCTCATTTACTGAACATAATACTTGCTGCTATTGACACTGCAGTCTCCCTTCTGCTTCTACCATAGATGTCTACAAAATTTATGGACTTTGCAATATTTAGGTTTTTGCAGCATGGTTTGTTTAGGATTCTTGTCTTCTGGTGTATGACACTAGTTTTGGATGAGTGGTTCCCAATGTTGTGATGAAGGAAATGTCAGAAAATACTCACCCAATGATACAGCATCACATCACATAAGACCTGTATCCTCTACCAGACTTGGTATCAGGAAGTATGAATCTAAATGTGCTGTCTTTGCAAGCAATAATGTGCAGGTTTATCACACCTGTAGTATCACATCACCAGGTCAACTGTCAAGCCAAACTGACATTTTTATCATAATATCCACTGCATGAATGCCAAATATAAATGTACATTTGGCAGCATGACACTGCCTCAGTCTTTAAATTATGATGCTTCAGGCAGGATCTACATCAAAAACATGCCAAAAGCAGGATGACATATGATACAACAATGAACATATCAAGACTGATATGTGAACTGAGTAGACTCCGAGTCCAGACCAAATTGTCACAACAGCAATATGACACACACACAAGTGCAGCATTACTACATTTTAAGCAACAGGTTCTATCCCTTCTCTAGTGCATGCCACTTGCAACATTGCTGTCATCAGGGCTTTTGGCTAGGAAGAGACTAGTGTGCAACTGGTGCACACAGAGGAAAATATAATTTATTTGTATCAAGGTACACATGAATATTATGCAGCTGCTGCTGCTGCTGATGATAAGGAAGTGGCATGATGGGAAGTTTTGATGGAACCCACTACAGCCACGAAACAGGAGATTGGGTGGGCCGCACAGCCAGTGCAAACACTTTGGAGAAGAGAACCTTTGATCCTGCTAGGCACTGAACCTTGGCTCCTCGTTCTTTTCAGAATATAATACAAACTGAACGCCGGAACCAGTGGCTGCATGGTCTTAAAGCATGGGTCTGCGGCCACTTGCCCGCTGAGATTGTGGGTTTGAATCCCACTGGGGGCATGGATGTCTGTCTGTTGTGAGTGTTGTGTGTTGTCAGGTACAGGTCTCTGTGACAAGCTGATCACTCGTCTAGAGCAGTCCTACCGACTGCGGCGCGTCGTGTGCGATCTAGAAACCTCGTGAATGAGGCCCTGGCCCACTGGGGGCTGCTGCGCCAAAAACAAACAAATTCAAACTGAACAAGTAGTAAATATCTACAGATTATCTTACATGATGGATGTTACCAAATGCTAAACACGACTTCCCAAAGAAACATTAACAGACATTCAAGAGATCAACAAGTATTACACCTCTGTAGTTTGAGTCCTTTGTTATAAAATGTTCAACATAACAATATGGTTCACAATACCATTCCTGCAAAACACATTTATTTCACTTTATTAGCATACAAAGTTACATTACGTGACGCTGTGATTGTGCCATAGATCAAAACACTCTCTGCTCTACAAAGATGCGCTCAGCATTCTCCTTAATTCACTACCTACAACACGATTACTGGCAACTGCTAGACTTAACACTGTAGTATCCTTGTCTGATGAATGTATCATGCAAAATGTTAAAAATGTGTGTCATCTGTGTAGACTGTCATGTGTCTGTGGCATTACTGTGACACCTCCACTGAAGTCATGTTACATGATGCATGTCTTGGTGAAGGTAAAGGTAAATCAGTCCCATTACAGGCCCGAGGTACTCAGAGAGTTCCTGGAAGTTAAAGTTCCCAGATTACGTGACAATGGCCCAGGATGGTGGTGAGGTTGTCAGTCTTATGCACCAGCCACTTTATACCCCCAGGAAATATTCCTGGTACTCATTTCTGTTAGAGGCTGAGTCGACCCCTGTGCCATAGTGTGATCGGAAGGATTATGTCAATGAAAAATTCCAATGACACCATCTGGAATCTAACCAGTGACCTTCTGATTTGTAGCACAGCACCTTAACCACTGTGCTACCATGATCCCCCATCTTGGTGCAGACCCTGCCTAACGTGAGGAGCTTGACTTTGATTACATCTGTAACCCTCACTGTAATCTGATGGGTGGATCCAATTGTGCTAAAAATTCCCTCAAGATCCATCTGTCCCTATCCTTCACAGGTATAAGTGTGTCGGCATTATGATGCAGATGAATAACAACCAAGACAGTTGTGAACAGACAAAGGGAAATTCAGGAAAAGTAAAAATAATTTAAGTCCCTACATATCACTTTGTATGAAGACACAATACAAGTAAATTTTTAAAATACCACAACAACTTTCAAACTGCAAGCAGGAACCCCATAGTTGACTCAATCTTTATATTTAAATAAGCTGCAGGTAAATTCTAAGCTTCAAAATAAGAATGTTTCAGAAGGAATCACTACTTCTGGAATTTATGCCATCCAAATTGGTAAACAGTTACCAAATGACACTGCTGTGAGGCAGTGATCGAACCTGATGAAAGGAGAATCCGTCTACTTTAATTGAACTGAAATGCTGGCTGATTAATTGGGTGGGAACACAGCATCATGTGGCTCTGATCTACCAATATGAATGTGCCTTCTCTCCTTCAGTCTAATCAAAACACTTGATGAACATGTCTAAGCATGGTTTCAATTTTTAATTTTGGTTGTGTGGCTGAAGTTTTGTAACCAAAAATGTAAATGCACTTTGACCGACCCTGCTCAGTGGTAGCAGGTTTGAAAGAATTGCTGGGCTGGCGCTCTGGCAATGCAATTGAGACAGGAAATGGGTTTCTATCTTATGGTTTTCTTCATGGGATTGCTCCCACAAAACACCACTAACTTGATTTAGTTCTACATTCTTGTAGTTCTCCATAATGAGCACACATTTATGACCCTTTGTACCTCTGTTCTCTTTCTGCATATCTTCAGCTTTTATATAAATTTCACTACACTGATTATATTTTTTCATTTTGGGATCCATTTTTATCATATTAAACACATATTTCAATTACAATGGTATTGAAGTGCAATTTTTTACACAAAGATATATAGTAAAATGTTGGGGCCCACAAAAACATTTTGTTCCATTGAAATGTTGCTATTCTGGGGTTCGTTATAAAGAAACTTCAGTGATCAATACAAAGCAAACTGCCTTGAATCAGACAAGACAAACATGCCACTAATGACACATCCATTCGTATGTCCCACAGAATTCGTCTAAGAGCACGCTAATGGCATCAAATTGGCACAGGGCACGACAATTTTTTTTAACACTAGGAACCAGTTCCAAACTTCAGCAGCCCTACTTTTTCCTCTGTGGGTGTTGTAACAACTAAGTAACTTTAAACTTTCCACTAGGGCTCCTGCCTCGCTTTTGTGACAATGTACATGGGCATGCAAAATCACCTACCCCTCAAAATCTGTTCCCTTTATCTTTTACTCCATATCCATGCCAATCATGGTAAAGGCACTTTAGAGTCCCTTCTATATATTTTCACATTACACCAATCTGATTTTGGTAGTTATGACTTCTTGTCTGTGGTGATGAAAAAGCTGTTTAGCACCAAAATGTCTGCTGAACCAGGATTTTCAAACCAACCAACAAAAATCACATTAATTTAGAGTGCATGTTTCCTACAGTTCAGGCATCATGACAAATTATCTGGGCATCATGACAAAGTATCCAGAAACCATGTGACATGGCACTTGGGACTTGCCGAGCCCTGAATTAGTACAACATCTGTGTTTACAAATGGCATGTGTGATACAGACAGCCCCCCTTTCAAAATACAGACATGTCAAAGATTTGAAAAAAGAATCTCCTGTAATGCTAAAACTTCATATAGAACTTCTCACAATCACGCTGTGTAGCCTAGTACAAGTGTACAAATGTTCCAGTGGTACTTGCTATTTCCATTATCACTGTACATGATGGAGGCACACATTCCTCTGAAACACTGGTACTCTTCTGCCAGACTACACAGTGTTATTTACAAAGATGACAGCCATCACCATAGCCACTGCCATGAGAAACTCGAAGTTCATTCGAATTACAATGACAATCTATGTGAGAGAAACACAGGATCTCTTTGAACACAATCAGCAGGAAACTGTAATCTGCAACTGCCCAGAACAGAACAGATCAAACTTACAAGAAAAACAGCCTCGTGTGGATGAAGTATCTGAGGACAGTATTTTAACCTGTGTGTGTGGGAACAGGGGGTTTTGAACATCCAGATTTTGAAAAATGCTAACATTCACTGAGGTTATTCGCACAAATGAAACTGTGCAATGCACTCAAGGTTAAGGAGAGCCCAAATCAGAAGAAACAAAATGCTAAAAATGTAATGAATGATCACACTCACTGTACACAAAATGAACTTTAGTTGGCATGCAGGCATGACATACACTACTCAGCATCTGTTATGAGACACACGTAACTATATACAGCATGACTGCTATTTTCACATACAAATCCCACCATTCCAGAAACTTCCTCTTTCTCACTTATCAAAAGATAACTGCTAATGAAAATGGATTCAGAAAAGGAGCATAACAGTAATAACTGGCCTTCTTGTGAAAATAAAATGCCAGCACCTTTTAGCCTATGATACCAGCTAGTAGAGAGTGGATAGCATCAACACCAGAACTGGTTTAACTCCAAAGAAAAATAAAAGCCACTAATACAACTGGACAGAAGGCTGGATGGACACAGTGTTCACAGGAGAAATCTTTATACCACCAGGAAATGAACCCCGTTTCTTCCGTCAGCCAACATGTAGCCCAATCACTATACTGACACAAATACCTGGCCATAAAAATGAACAAAGTAGGCAACGTACGCATAACATTGTGGCACATTCAGACCTTTGCTCTCCTTAAGACACGTGTCAAGCCATTTTGCTTGAAAAACTGCTGCAGTAAAACAAGAGACGAATATGAACAGTTATAGTCATTAACTGTACATTTACAACTATTCTTATATGCATAGGTTTGATCAAAAAAAAAAGGATACTTCATGACCACATACCCATTCAACCTGAGTTTGTGAATCCACCAGTGAGGCCGAAGATGGTACAACCACATTACATCGCACAGCAGGAGCGTCCGTTACAACAACTGACGTTGCTCTCACAGAGTTTGTATCATACTCTTGACAATGCTTCATAAAATGTGGTGACTGCTGCTGTTCTTGCTGATTCTGTTGCTGACTGTCGGCATTTGCCACAGTCCAACTCGATGTTCCTTGCTGGACAACCATGCCTAGGAAACAGATTGAATATTTATACAATAACAGAACCCTTAACAACACAAAATGATATGCAGGCACACAAAATTTTCAGTCAAACTAACAAACGAATATTCACTATTTACAAGTTTAAAATAATCAATAACGCAACAAAAACATGAACTGTGTAGAATGTTTAAGTTCCACTGCACTAACTCATGTAACACGCTATGAAGATTAACCTTTTAACATAAACTTTTCGGCAACAAAAATCTTTATTTTATGAATGTTCTAACCCCCATTTTACAACCTTTGGAAATCAAACATTCAAATTATACACACACGCATCAGAACAGACGATGCAATATAACAAATAAACAACAAACATACACCTCCGACAAACTGACCTCACTTCTGATGTAAAATAACTTTTCTTGCCTGACCAGTCATATTCAAAACTCAACACATTTCATTGTTATTTGACTTAAGATACAATACTGACCTATGCCAAGAAATGGCAGAGAGTGTGGTTGTGTGTACAATAGACCAGGGATAACAAAATTGTCCGCCAAAGAAACATGACACTCATTGTTTGATAAGTCGTACAAATTTGTAAAGTGTGTGGGTTAGATTCATGCACAGTCTACAACAGTTACAGAACGAATCAGCAATTAATTATAATTATGAATATAATTACAATATAAGCATTTCTGAATGAACTGGACACCATGGGTCGTCCGTACCACGGTGTGTACAGTGTGTGAATTTGAAAGAGTTTTTTTTTTTATTATTTACAGCATGCTCCATTACATCTTGCAATATTACATGCTCGTTGAAACCTTTATGATATCTATACAGTATTTACATTTTTGCGAAAATGTTTACACACTGATTATGTACGGATTGTTCTTTTACAGCATTCCATAGTCCATGGAGTTTGCAAAGTTGATGGACTGTTTTAAGTATTTGTTCACTAACTCACTTTTCTGTACTGGTCAGCTGTCTTTTTTTTAGATGTACGCTATTAGTTTTTCTCTTTCGTAGTTAAGTTTTTTGCGGTCATACAGTAGGTGGTCCACTGTAACGCATGTTCATTATGGGGACTCTATTATTTTCAATCTATGTAGGTATGATCGTGTGTTTCCATGTGCTGTTACCATTGCCGTGATGTTGAGTGTTACGTTGATTTTCATTTTCAGCCTGTCCTTAATGTTTGGGAAAAATTCTTTGGTTGCAGAACCTTTAGTGGTGTGGTCCCATTGTTGTTGCCACTTTATAATGATTTTCTCTCTTTCTTGATGCTCTATTTAACGTTTTGGGATTTTGCTGTAGCATACGTCACTACTTCTGGCGGCCTCCTTAGCGAGTTTGTCTGCACACTCATTTTCGTAGCGTCCTGCTTCTGCACTTATCCAAGTATATTCTATGTTCCAATTTTCTTTCTCCAGGCAATGGTCTTCTTTTTAATTTCTTCTATGAGATGTTTTCGATTTTTCGTGTTTTTGATATACTCCAGGGTTATCTTGTTGTCTGTGTGTATTATTAGTGTTCTTGGAATGCTTTTGTTTATTTTTATTGTATCTATTGCCTATGGTGCTTTAACTATTGCCATTTGTTCTGCTTAATTATTTGAGCATCTGTCGTGGAATCTGTGTTTCAATTGGTGTTTTAATTTGTTCTGTATGTATATAGAAGTTCCCGATCCGACTCCTTGGTTGTTTTTGTTTCCATTTATGAATATCTGAATCGTGTGTTCCTTTCCTTCGTTAAAGGCGCATTTGACGCTGCTTGGTGGCCGAGCATATTGAAGACATTAAAAGAATTCAACTGCCCGAAAAATTTATATAACTTAACAAAAAGTTATTTCAGTGAAAGGACAGCAATTCTGACCACCAATAGCGTAGTGAAGTGACCAAAGGCTGTCCACAAAGTGCCTGCTGCGGACCCGGATTTTGGAATATCCAATTTAACTCATTACTCAACCTTGAATTTGAAAAATGAACTAAAGCTATAGCCTTTGCCGATGATTTAATTATAGACGTAAGGGCAGAAACGATACGAGAAGCTGAAAACTATGCAAATATGCAGATACGTAAAATAACGAAATGGACAAAAGACAACAAAATTACCTTCAATTAACTAAAATCCAAAGCTATGGTGGTTACAAGGAAGAAGAGAAAACAAAGACGTATCAATTTACTTGAACAACAAGCCTCTACAAGTTAACAACATTAAATATCTGGGAATTATTATAGATGGCAAACTGAACTTCAGAGAACACATCATACACACAGCAATAAAGTGCACTAAACTAATACACGCATTAGTCAAATCAGCAAAATTGAGTTGCGGATTTAAACACGAAGCACTGAATACCATCTGAGAGAGTATGTAGCGGCAAGAACAAGTAGTAACCTGTGGTGGGGACGTTGCGTAATAAGGGTGGTATCACTGTTGGCACACGTGGTGGGGGTGCTTGCCGCGCAACTCTGATGCATGGCTAACTTCTGTTGAGTGACTGTGACAACATAACATTTTCAAACTACACTCTTCAAACTGACGGTCCTGTGTACAAGATGGCAAAAGAAATTGGTGCAAAACTTGCAATTTGGTTTCTTTTTTGTATGCTTATTGCATTGAGCACCTATGATGTAAAAATCCCTGAACACGTATCTCGTAATTACATTTTCGTTTTACATTTCCGTCACATTCTTTACCGCAATCGTGTTTTGAGATGGCATGTGTTAAGCAATGTACATTTATCTCGGAAATGTCTTCTTATACTCTGTTTGGGAAAATTTATTATATGTTGAAACTGGGGGATTTGTAATAGTTCGCTTAAGGTATTGATGTGACTATGCGTTTATATCCTGTGTAAAATTGCGTCCGTTGTTTGTGCTTCCGTCATGAAGATTCTTTAGGAATCATAAAATGTCGGAGTGAAGGTGTGATATATACATTTAGATACATTTTACTTAATGTAATGTATTATGTTGGTTAAAACATAATAAATACTTAAAAATTTATGGTTACGCAACCCTACGATCATAGCCAGGAGGCAGATGTGAGTTTTGTACTATTTTTTTTTGTAGCATCGTGAGTCGAAAACGCATTAAGACAAAAATGCTGGGAAAAAATGTGTTTAATTAATATCGCAGATACATTTCTCAACATATACTTATTTTACATCTTGACGGAAGTACCAAAGACGGTACGATTTACTTTCATAAAGTTTTGGACAGTAAGAACTGAACAGTTACGCACAATCTGTCGTATGACCTCAGAAGGCGTCGACGGCCTAGAAGAATGAACTATGGCCGTATTTATTTTCATGTTGTATGCTTGTACGCTTGTGTCACGTCTTCTGTGTGCATATAGATTAAACATACATAACATATTCAAATGAATATACATGCATTTGTGTTCTGTAATTATAATGAATGTGCCTGTTCGCATATACGATAATACAAAACCTCAGGATTGTGTAACAAGTTGCTTAAACAAATGAGTGATTACAGTTAACATCTTAAAGTTTTTACATTACTTTTATTTTCCTCTTTCCAAGCTCGGAAATTTTTACTGAACAAGAATATGAGTTAGAATTCTTCCACACATCTTTCGTATGAGCATCCGATTGTACTGAAGCGAAGGGATACGTTAAATTTAACCTGTATAAAATAACATTACGAAGCAGTGATTCACTACCACGATTTGAAATAACAATTCATACACCATACTCTTCTGAAAATTGGTATATACAAACTTGAATATTTGTTGCTTGTTATCATGTGGTTCATAATTTAGTAGACACTCAAACTATTGCACCAGAACTTTGGTGCCTGGAGGTTATATACATTCCTCTGTGTAAAATTATGCTGAGAAGATTCTGTGTGCGCCCTTGTAGATGCTGTTCTGAGGAGCCTGTATTGATGCATGTACATATAAGAATACCTGGCAGATTAATAGATACCTGTATATAAGTGAGACCCCCTTTTCTTCCACATCAGTTGTGGTACTTTGTTTTTGATAGCTCTTTGTATCAACTGATAGGTATAATAATGTGAATGTTTTTGATAGCTCTTTGTATCAACTGGTATCAACTTTTCTTTGTATGCTTATTGCCCTGAGCACCTGTGACACCACACATAAATCTATCACATAAGTTATATTTGGTAAATGTCTTAATATCCACTCAGACCACATGAATATGTTTTCTTGGTATAATTCTGTAATTAAGTTTCTTTTGATATCTATTCATTAAGAAACATTTTGGGGCATGTTTCACTCTGTTAACTTCATGAAAGTCAGCAAGTTTAAGTGGTCAGATTGGAGATGCATAACAGTGACATAATAAAAATGTGGTACTCAATACCAGTCATGATATAATGTCATATTCAGAACTACAGACAAAATTGTCATCAAGGTTACTGAGAAGAGAGAGTAAAGCTAGATGGATTGTACTTATATTTGTTGTCTTTTTCTCAGTGTTCTAGAAGATGCAGCTGATATTTGCGACCATTATGGTAGCCACTTACATCAACTAAGCCTAAAGAATGTATTCACATGAGATGTTCCAGTTACTTGTTTAGATTCATAGTTCTACAGCTGCATTTATTTTCTGTATTCATTAATGTAATTTCATTTATGTACATGTTTTGAGTAGCAAGATTACTAAATCTAATTTATTCATTAATTTAAATTTCATTCACATGTGTTGTGTTCCCACCTGCTCAAATTTAACTTTTTTAAGATAATTCAAAATGTTTGTAGCTCTGGAGACATCCAAACGAAATTCTATCTCCTGCCACATTTTCTGAATCGTCTCGTGTTACAGTTTCAATGGCTGATGTGATCCTTTCTTGCAGGTGCTGGATATTCACGCCGGTGGTGAGTCATATGCACATGCTGGGGAGGAGGTGACTTTGGAACAGTTGCATCATTGTCTTTCAGTTTTAATCAGTGCGCGGCAGGATGTGGACGGTTCACCAGAAGGCTCAATTTGTGTTGTGGTATGCAGAACTGAAATCGGTTGTCACAGTGCAGCGTAAGTGTCGAAGTTTACATACAGGAGAAAAACCTCCAACGGACAAGGCTTTGAATCGGTGGATGAATCAGTTTAAAGAAACAGGTACTTTTGAAAAGCGAAAATCTACTGGCCGTCCGAGAACATTGGAAGAAGATGTTGAACGCATAAGGCAATCCTGCATTAGAAGCCCTAAAAAATCAATTGCACGTAGAAGTGTAACGTTAGGGATTCCAAAAACTACCATTCAAAATGTTCTTTGAAAACACTTGAGACTCCATGCTTACAAGATTCAGCTGAAGCAGGAAATCAAACCTGATGACAGACCAAAACGTGTCGATTTTGCCACTTTCATGCTCAACACCATTGATGAAGACGAAACCTTCCTACAGCGCATTTGTTTTTCGGACGAGGCAGCATTTTATGTGAATGGGTGTGTTAATCAACACAACTGCTGCATTTTGGGAACACAGCAGCCGAATGAGATTCACGAGTATGTTCAAGGTTCACCAAAAGTGAACGTCTGGTGTGGGCTTCTGTACAATCGTGTTATTGGTCCCTTCTTCTTTAGTGAGAAATCCATTACTGGGGTTGTCTATCTCGATTTACTTGAACAGTACATGTTTCCACAGATTGAAACCTTCGAACAAGAAATTGTAAGTAGGGTTATTTTTATGCAAGATGGAGCTCCTCCCCATTTCAGTTGCTTTGTGACTGACTTTTAAATGAGAGATTCCCTGATGCCTGGATTGGAAGGGGTGGACCAATACCCTGGCCACCTCGAAGCCCAGATCTCTCTGCACTTGATTTTTTCCTGTGGAGGTACATTAAGAACATTGTGTATGCTGAGAAGATAAGGAATATCCAGCACCTGCAAGACAGGATCACATCAGCCATTGAAACTAACACAAGACATGATTCAGAAAACGTGGCAGGAGATAGAATTTCATTTGGACGTCTCCAGAGCTACAAATGGTGCACATATTGAAATGTATTAAGGTAAGTCTAAAACTTTAAACTTTTCTGAACATTTTAAGATTAAACATATAAATCCATCTAGTACTTTTTAAGTTATAGCGGTTTCAAATCCCGTCCATCTTTTTCGATGACCCTGTAGAAACAGGTGTTACCTGCAGTAGTTTTGTTAAAAATATTGGATGTTCACATGAAACTTTTATTGAAATGACAAATGCAGAAAAAATATAACATTTTGAATTCTCTTAAAAAAGTTAAGTTTAAACACGTTAGAACACAACACATGTGAATGAAATTTAAATTACTGAATAAACTAGATTCAGTAATCTTGCTACTCAAAACATGTACATAATCAAAATTACACTTAATGAATACAGGAAAGAAAAGCAGTTGTAGAACTATGAGTTTAAGCAAGTAATTGGAACATCTCATGTGAATACATTGCTTAGGCTTAGTTGATGCAAATGGCTACCATAATGGTCACAATTATGAGCTGCATATTCAGGAATGCTGAGCGAAAGACAACAAATATAAGTACAATCCATCTAGCTTTACTCTCTCTTCTCAGTAACCTTGATGACAGTTTTGTCTAATTCTGAATAAGACATCAGGTTAGTTGACCGTCTGGCCATACTTTGTACCATATGTGTTATCAGTACTTTATACTTGGAATTTGAACTACATTGTTAACTTCCCTATCAGACATCAGAACACAGTCACTACATTATATTTTTTGCAGCATATCCACTAAGTATGCCAAGAAAAATTCATACTCCTGTGTAAATGTTGCTAGGATTTTTATTTCAAGCATCTCCATGGAAATCTGAAGCATTAATACATTGTAGGCCCTATGCACAGCCTTGTTGCTTCAAAATACAGGGTTATTCAAGCTGATTGTCAGGGTTTTAACAACTTGTCATACACAACACACTTGAGGTAGGAGTATATGTGTTTTTTATTTAATAGAACAACACTACAAGTTTTTGTTACATACCTTATAGGTACTCTATACATGCATACTTTGTGATTCTGCAAACATCAACATGATAATCAAGTTCGTTCCAAACTGTTTCTGGCATGTCAGCGGTGATGTTTTCAGTGGCGGTTCTGATACATACCTTCAGTTCTGGGATACTTGTGGGAAGAGGAGGAGCATAAACCTGATCCTTGATGTAACCCCACAGAAAGATATCACATGGGGTTGCATCTGGAAAATGAGGTGGCAAGTTGTTAAAACCCCAACAATCATTTCAAATAACACTACATTTATTCATTATATATATGTACATCCAGACTCAAAAACCAATCATGTAGTGGTATGCAGAATAGGGAAGTGTTCTGATCAGTTTCACAGGGACTGTAGAATTAGAAATTTCATGCGTATGAATTTATGCCTGTAACAGAGGGAAAACTGTAAATTTCTTGAATTGTAAAAAATTAAAGTCTGTGCTGATGTGAATAAAACTTGCCCAGGTTACAGAACATAAGTGCATGAAGAGAAAGATAAATTATTTATTAATTTTTCACCAGTCACAAAAATATTGTGCACTTTAATTTTAAGAAAGGGCACTCTAACCCACTGTTCTTCCTTGAAAGTTTCCTATTCAACCATGATGCTGAGTGTCAACCTGTGTCACTAAGCTACATTCCATCTGTCCTGTGGGGTACGGCGCTATTTTCATATCTAAATGCCTAAGTGTTTGTGTGTCTGTCCCATTGCGACATTTGACCACCCTTGGTACAAACGTTATGGTCCTGGTTGCCACTTCAACACCACAGTTTGTAATTTCCTGCAGTCATTGACAACGGTATGCGACAATGCAAACTTGTGATGTAGAAGTGATAGTAGCACCTATTAGAGCATTCTCAGATGTTGTGTCACAATGGGTCTTTGAGGAACACACATTTTGGTTAACCTTTTGACACCTAATGTCAACTATAGTGGTTGTACCGCACCGCTAACCTCTAAAGTTGCATTTTATATATTTATTCAACAAATATAGGTACTGAATATTTTGAACATGGTATATACTCTCCGTTTTTTTCTCTTCAAAATGCAGTTTATTTCATAATTCTAACATATTTGGTTCCTGTATTATTCACATTTTATATACAGGGTGTGCTAAAATTAAAAAAATAAT
>Ga0131853_10006680_pt1 | contig 20838 bp, 12 predicted proteins | sample TergutLab28metaG_FD_92764 | JGI IMG/M metagenome (GOLD analysis project Ga0131853, IMG submission 92764) | Labiotermes labralis P1 segment gut microbial communities from Petit-Saut dam, French Guiana - Lab288 P1 (version 2) (version 2) | ecosystem: Host-associated > Arthropoda: Insects >...
GCTATAATACTAAGCCTGTACATGACTGTGCGGGGCATTTAAATGGCCGCAGCGCACCCATTTGGTGCGTTCGTAAGATACCGATTTAAAAGGATCGGGTGCGTTCGTCGGCTAAAGGTTAATGCCTAATGACCCTCAGTAGACCGAAACATGTAGCTTATGTTGGCGAAACCAATAACATTTGTTGTGGCTCACGGCAGTACATATGTCAGTTTTATGAGAGTACAGTCACGCACAGATCCTTACTGGTTCCATGAACAAAGTTATCGCCGCTGATTTTATGGACAGTGTTTGCGTCTAAGGAAACAGCCGTCTGACTTTCTTCACGCATTCCAGCGTCTCTGCCGTGCCAGTCAATACTGGTGGGAAAAGTTGTTTCCGGTACCGTCAGCACACAGCGGTCACTCTCTGCGTGTGATTAACAGCGTGATTCGAACAGGACACAAAATCCACTTCCCTTCTCTCCATTATTATTAGTACTATTACAATTTTTCATTTTTGTGAGAAACTCGCTGCTCAGTACACAATCTGTTAAGTTCGCATAATAAAAGCTAACATGATGCATTATTTCTCAACTTTATTTTGGAAAAGAACTCTACATGTTTCGGACAGTTCTATCCTTACCTCGCTAGCAGACAGTCAACATAACTAGTATGACAAATACCCAGCGCTGTGTATACAGTATTAAGACTCCTGATGTTGGACAGTAAATGTGTCCGAAACATGTAGAGTTCTTTACCAAAATAAAGTTGAGAGAAATAGTGCATCTTCTTGGCTTTTATTATAAGAATTTATCACGACAGACGGTCCTCTGAATGTCAAAATCTGTTAAATGTTAATTTGTAGAACGTAATTACAAATATGCGAATTGTCACTGTCTTTGTAATTGTTAACATAAAAGCAATATTTAATGTGCAATGTATATTTGTTTTTATAGTCCATCTCTGCATCAAATGTAAAACGAATGACTCCAGTACTTCATTTGTCACAGTCATTAGGACAGTCAAAGAAAACTCTCTATACTGTTGTCATGTAGTTATATTTAAATTTACAAGAACACTTTCTCAGAAAGTTGTTTGTTGATTAAGAATTTCAGAACCGAAATGTGGGCGACTCCAGATTTGGCCTCTCGCCTCGCAGGTTAGGGCTACCGACATCTTGCTATAAAGTTACTAAATTGCAGTAAACTAAAAAGTACCGCATTTTGTGTGTCTATCAGTGATTATCATACCAAATTTTGTAACAATCGGCTAAACTGATCGTAAGTCCAAACGGTGGACGTCGTTTAACAGACAACATGACGTTGTCGAACTTATACTTATTTTCTTTTCAGGCAGGCTAATATTTTAGATGCCAACGTTGTGTATGCTTTTAGTTTTGAGAACATGAAGGATTCATAGGGGATGAGCGAGATTTCTGCGGCGCATGATAAGATATTGTTACTTCTCTATGCCAAAAACTTCACAGAAGGGGCAGTATGTAAGAGGCGCATGGTTGGGGAAGAAAATTCCACCTGAGTGGTAAAGATGAGGAGTGCTCTACCATAAGCATTTCAAAACTTTTTAAAAAGTTGTTGGTTGATTATTATTAAAAAACAAATTCGAAATGAATAATTAGATTTCTGAATAAAAGTTCTCCTATATGAAGAATTTTAATTCAGAACTCAAAAGGAACGTCATAGATTTAGTTTTGACTCTGAAATTCTACAGTATATGCTTTGGTCTTGCACTCTCTGCAGTTTCTTGTGATGTTTTGTTTCTAGCTCGTCCTAAAAACCTAAGCTCTGTCCCTCGAAAAAGTTCTCTCTAAAAGAGTGTTAGTTCTTCCAATAATGGGATGAAAATGTTAGGCGAAGTTATAATTCGAAAACACACAAAACTCACCACCAATAATGAAAAGTAAGAACGGAGCATGAAAGACTACTTGACAAGGAATTTCCGAATCATATGCAATTCTTCTCACTTGATGGAGCAAGTAGAATGTTGTGAAGAAATACTTGAGATCAGATTGTCAGTTTATGGTACATTCGTCTTGTTTGGTTTCAAAAAGGTACACTCTATATAGAGTTATAACACACATCCGGAATATCGAAGGAAACGGTGTACCAAAAATCATCCAAGCATTTTCCCCTTATTCTGTTCTGTTTCTTCAATTTTAAATCCTCTTGCTTAACGCACCATCTATCTCTATATCGACTCATCTGACTGACGATTTTCTGAACATTTGTCTTTCCTTTCAGGGAAATCTGATAACATATCTGGAAATATACTTCTCCTTTTCCTTCAGTTCACCGTACAGGTCACTAGCTATCCTTTCAATAGAAAAGTGCATAAATTATGTCTGTGATGAAAACCAATAAGAGTACAAGGAAATTAATTTCCTCTTCGCTCCAAGCAGACGTTTTTGGAACTAGCGATAAAAGCTCAGTTCATTCTTAAATGAAAGTTTAGTTTCATGTCCCGGCCGCTTTAACCCCGGGGAAAATATTCAAAGTTACCCACTCAACAGGAGGCTGTTTTGACATCAGAGCTCGTCTTAACTATTAAGAAGAAAATAAAAATCTGTTGCCTCTGTCAGGAATAGAAAGCGGTCAAACCCCGTTTTGATTTCTGATACTCGAAATGGTTTTTGCTTACAGCCACTTGAAAAACGAGATACGGAGCAAAGAAAAAATTGATATGTCCTACATGACGCAGTTCCCCCGCAACTTACATCACATTGAATTAGTTTCTGCTTGTTTCCTCCCTAGAGACACCCAACCAGCCCAGCTACGTCGTACAATCCCAAAAGTGATGAATTTATTTATACTGGGCAAGAGCAGACGCGTTATGATCGATTGACTAAGTGGGAATGTTATTCACTTAAAGAGGATGCAGTTACTCTAAGTGGCTGACATACACATTTAACATCTCAATGTCAACACAGTTTTTTATGCAAGGCGTCCCTTGGATTTCTCAACTGAGTTTCTTATTAGTACAATATACAGCACAATTAGAAGCTGTGTGATTTAGGCTTCAATGTGACGCCAAGTGCTGTTATTGAAATAGCAGGAAAGTTGTGATGGGACAGTTACAGACAGAATGGTGAGCTGGAAATTTTGAAAAATAGAAGAGACCAAATTTATGGCGTCCCTTTAACACTTGCTAGGCCAAGGTATAGATCATGGGAGTAACTGTAAGGAAGCTTATGAATTTCGTCACATCGGTTCACTTGAAGGAGGTCATATCGTAGCCTTGTAGTGCAAAATATTGGTGCAGATTTGGAGTGAAATTGTTGTGATATTTGAGATTATTCTGGTGGTAATTATGAAGATAACTGTCACCTGACAGGTAATGTGTTTATTATGGTAAATATATTTCGTCGTTTCACAGAAAAATTCTGCTTCCATTATCTTGCAAATATGGGCAGCAGATTTATGCCAAACATCAATGAATACAAATTTGACGTTCATAAGGTCGTTAATCGTAATATATAGCTATAGTAAAATCACCCAGATGCATCAATGTCTCAAATTTATTTAATTGGAGTAAGAATCTACATGTTTCGGACGGTCTTTCCGTCCATAATCAGGAGTTAAAGACTGTACATAGTACTACAGTATCTGTTTGACATATGCCTGTTTTAGCAAGTACAGTCTTTAACTCCTGATGATGGACGGAAAGGCCGTCCGAAACATGTGGTGTGTTACTACAATAAAATAAATTTGAGACATTGATGCATCTAGATGGTATTACTATAGAACTCAATTCTAAATTGCGACGGATCATAAATCAGAACATTTATATCCAAAAGAACAACTTTAAACTTCTAAATATATTTCGAAATGTCGTCATTTCTCTAATTTTCAAGTGAAACATCTATTGTGTGCCTTCAAATCACATGAATTAAATAAAGTAAACTTACAGTTATTATATTTAACGTTGTTAATAAGACTTTACATAGTTATTGCTGGTTTCTCTCTTTGCTGGTACAACATACTGCAAAGGCAAACATGGAAGCGGTGACTCCACATGTCTATTTGTGACAGACAGTAGGAAACGTGTACTATTTAGGGAGACTAACACAGAGAGTTATATATTATCTGTGACCATATGCCCAACGTTACACTAATATGTTTCACGTGACAAAAATATTCAGTTATAAAAGTTTATTATTTTGGGGTTGGATTTCATTCGTAGTCCGAAATAAAGACAATCTGGATTCATACACAAATATTTCTGCAAAGCAACATAACACACTAATTCATAGATACCAGCCTCAGTTTCTGTTTTGCGATACTGCAGGGACTCCCAAAACCATACAGTTCTTAAGCACTCTGTGCATTACAATAACCCTGTGTAACAATATACTGTTCACATTAGCCTAATATACTTACCAGAAGCTTTCGTTCTGCTAGGTTCGGCTTTGAAATTTCATACAAAAAGAAAATTACTTATTTTCTTTGCGTCTACGTAATAAAAATGATTATGGAAATAAATGTGACAATTAAACATAGACAATTTGTTTTATGTCTTGTTGTTTTTCTTTACAACTGAACTACGATTATTGTCGTAGGAGCTGAACGGGAAAAAAGTAGGCAGCGTGATGCAGCCAGACGAAAGACGCGGACGTTACAGACAATGTGGAAATTCGTTACACGTAGCTGCTTCCATAGCAGCAGGCAAGGAGGAAAACTAGCGTCACTAGCAGCATGTCTCGTAAATTATGAGACTGGGAAAAGCGAAGTGTCACAAAACAGTGAATTTTCTGCAGAGTAAAGGGGAGAGGAATGTCGTTTTAATGGCATAATGGACTGTTGGGTGTATTGGCTTGCGAGTCCCACTGTATTGGACTGCGAGTCCCACTGTATTGGCTTGCGAGTCCCACTCTATTGGCCTGCGAGTCCCACTGTATTGGCTTGCGAGTCCCACTCTATTGGCTTGCGAGTCCCATTTTATTGGCTTGCGAGTCCCACTGTATTGGCTTGCGAGTCCCACTGTATTGGCTTGTTCATTTAATTGTACGTGTTTTCGTAAGGAAAGGTTTCAGAAAGTAAATTGGCCGCACGGGGATTTCGGACAATATGTCAGATCGACTGCCTCACGTTAAGTACCCGATTTAGTCCATCCAGTTCCAATGTCTCTTGCTTCCCTACATTCCGACTGACATTTCACACCACAACAATAGTCCGGACTTTATGTTACACACTGTACGTCCAATAACGACCATGGGCTATGTAGGTCCTGTGTCGGCATGTCGGCATGTCGCCAAGGAATGCTTTGATATATTCAACTGCACGCATTCGTTTTCCAGTCGCGTGAAGATATTGCCCTATATGCTCCAAACTGTACGCAAACAAAACGTCAGTCGTGTACGCTACCTTCTTGATGACATACTTTCTTTCGCCCGTCTATCCAGTGGTAAGCTTTCAACATCAAACAAATTTTTTAAACAAAATTTTTTACTGGGTACTTTTAATTGATTCGGTCAAGGAATTCAAATCTTAGGTTAAAATGCGTATTTAACTGATACTATTAATAAAGTTATACGTTCATTTATGCGGGTATCTTGGGAATAATTTCAAAGTTTTCAATAAAAGCTGTACATATAAAAAGATAAAGCCCACTCATATTTGATGTTCCTTATAATTTTTTCGGTCTTCTAGTCGACGAGGCAGTTAAACAGTAACTGTCACTCTGCGGTTCTATTTTATAACAGGTAGAGTCAATAAACACGGCAATACGCATTTTGATTCGAATTTTATCGAAAATCAACAAATGTCTTTCTAAGAAACAGGAACATCAACTAAGTATATTATATTTCTCCCAACTGAATTTATAGATCTATATGTTAACCTAATAAATATGTGCACTTTTCATTAAAAATATTTTTTTATTAATTCGCATATAATCTTTCTGCTTCTCTCAGTAAAATCTTGAGCGTACTAAAGTTGTTATTTATATATGGATTAAGGTATTTGTAATTCGTTCCGCCAACGCACGCACGTAGAACAATGTAAATATGTACAGTGTTATTAAGTTTTGTGGCGGTTTCTGTTTTCTACGAATGGGTTCGTATGCAAACACCAAAACATATTTAGGCTCGCTTTTGTGTCGGCCATTTATTAAAATTAAACACTCATGTATCGACAGTTTTACGGTTATTACTTCAAAACTAGGGCACATGATACCTTAAAGTTCTAACACTACTCAACAAGACAGAAAATGTAAGTAAGAACGTAACATGGCTGTGCGTTGGTGTAATAGTTTTTGCCGTGAAAAAACAGTTAAGTATTACATATTCTGGATGTGTGTATGAGTTATCCAGCACGCAATGCGCTTGCGCCGTATTATATTGTCATCTGCGTTCTGTCAGATTTTATAGTCTTTTTTACCAACTTGATGCACAAATTCTTTGTTTTAATACGTTTATTACATTCCTCTACATGTTTCCAGCACTAATGTGCTCGAAACGTGTAGAGGAATGCAATAAATGTATTAAAACGAACAGTTTGTGATTCAAGTTGGTAAAAAAGAGACTATCAATATATCAGGACGCAGGTCAACAAAACGTAAAAAAAAATCTACTATATTTGTCCATATTATCTCATAAAGACACGATTTTTGGGAAGAAAGTTATTGAAAATAAAATGTGAATATTGGTGTTCTTTACGGCTTTTCCTGAAATATTTCTCATACTAATAAGAATTTAGCGAGATGTTATAAATGTATTTTGGTATTCAAGGAAAGTGTTCGTTATTCTTGGCAGAGCTTAATGAAACTTGAACATCCTCGAAACATTTTTTTTTTTAAATTCTCAATTATCAAATATCTTACAAGTCCATTCAGTGGGATCCGAGTTGTTCCACGCGGATGGACAGACACACGCAATATCTTATATCGTGTAAAAATTACTCAAGTACATACACAATTACGCCATCTAGAAGCATCGGCAACAGCGTACCGGCATTCCTGTATCAGTAATTAATCAACCTGATGCGCAACATTTTTGTTTTACAATAAGTTTATTTCATGCCTCTACATTTTTCGAACACATGTGCTCATCGTCAGGAGGTCAAAATTGTATTACACAGCCTCTGGTACCACCACACCTGTACCATCACCTGACGACGAGCACATGTGCTCGAAACATGTAGAGGCATGAAATAAACTTATTGTAAAATAAAAATGTTGTGCATCAAGTTGGTTAATTGCTGATACAAATATACTGAGATGTACGGTCAGCAAAACTTAAAAAAAAAACGCGTACCGGTAGTAATGGCGTAATATCCCAAAAGACCCGATCCCCATGAACACCGCTGTCAGAAATACAAATCTCGATATATACCAAAGCGGTAATTTTTTTCTGTATCACCAGAGTCCAAACAGGACCAAGGCCGCCGAACTGTAGACGTTCCTAGATCATACACAATTTGATACACACACACACACCACACACACACACTCGGTAGGAGTCCTCTGAACTAGTGACCAGTTTGTCGCCGAGGCCGCTACCTACACAACACACAGCGAAACATAAAAACGAGTATCCATGACCTCTGGCCGATTCGAACCTGCTACCCCAGTCACCAAGCGGCTGTAAGCCCACGCCTTAGACCGTACGGCCAAAGGGATCGGCTCAAGCAACGGTACTTAAAAAACAAAACTAGCCGCATTTACAAAAATAGTGTACGATATGGCAACCTTTTCCAGATTTTTTTCAATCGCTTTTTAAGGCACAGGTGGATGTTCCTAACAATCTACCTGCAAAATCGCGCACGGACACCGGCTTTAATGTTTAACACATTCAACGTAATGCGTCATACTGACGAATACAAAACCGATTAAACTGTATTCAGCTAATCTTCTACACGATTTAACAGATTCGTTAACAATGTATTTGCTGAATAATAATGTATTTCTTAACTACAACACTTTTATTCTATCTACATAAACATCACTTCCTCTTCCCCTCACATGGGCAATAATCGTCTCTTGTCCAAATACATTTCTGTAAACATCACAATGTTTAGAATTTCTGCTACTTACCCATCGTCTATTTTCACAGTGTGTATCCCGCTGTCTTATCAACGACGCACAGGCCTCTAAGGAAATAGTCACATTTTACTTTACCATCTGAACTCTCGACTGTCACCACTAATTCTTTCCATATTTGGCTCTATACATTCTGCAGTATACACACTGCTCAAGTAACCCAACCGCTCCAGCACTCTAGATAAAGCAAAATGTAAAGTTTCCCTCTACAGGTTACGAAGGCGCGTCAGGGAGTGAACGTAAATCTCCACACATTCTAACTTCACAAAGAAATAGAATGTTCAGCTTCACGCTCCGTTCGCTTTACCCCGTAGTATGATCCCCTGGTACACATTGAACACGAGGCCACGAGGGCCCCAGAGACATTATGGACGTGTGCAGAAGCCAAAAGTGCTAGGAAAATATTAATATTAAAATTGAACAGCTCTAAAATACTCTAAGCGTCTAATAGTAAAAAATGAAACAATTCATTAAGATTAAAAGGGAACGACAGTTTAACATTGTTCTTGTAATAAAACGAACTAGATGCACTAATTTCTCAGTTTATTTTTGTAATAAAACTCTACATGTTTCGGACAGTTCCTCTGTCCATCATCGGGAGTTTTTCGCTGTACACACAGCAGTGGTATACATGGTATGTTATACAGGTTTGCTGACATAAACCATGGCTGTGTGTACAGCGAAAAACTCCCGATGATGGACAGAGGAACTGTCCGAAACATGTAGAATTTTATTCCAAAAATAAATTTGAGAAATTAGTGCATCTAGTCGGTTTTATTATAAGAATTTATCATGATGCACGGTCACCTGAACGACAGTTTGACTATGCTATATGTTTTCACTGTTACTAGTTTTCATCATAAAATACAACACACTGCAAAGTGAAAAAAATACAGAACTGAGTATAATTTTAGCAATGACTGCATGAAGAGATTGCTCCCTTGTAGTGATGACGGCTTGGTAGTAAAAGAACAGAGGAAATAGCAATTTCCTTGAAGAATAATTTTGTAGCTTCCTTTCTCTTCAGTGCAAAGTATTTCTTCGTCACTCTCATATGATCCATCTTCCGTGCATTAATCAGGTCCATACTACTCAAACAAGCAACAAAATTCACTACAATGTTTACGATGTACTGTACTCACAATTTTCTCACCAACATGTTTCAGCCGCTATTGCGGTCATCTTCAGGGTGATGTTAATATTACAAGACTACATAGGTATAGATATACCTGTGGTTTGAAGAACATTTATTTATATATTTGTATTGCGCGTGCTGTTCGGTTTCAGTGGTAATATTCTCAGTTTATTTCTGCAGTTTATTTCGCAAATATTGATAATTTACATTAACTCCCTCTTTAAAAAATTGATGGAAGTTCCCCCGGATACAGAAGAACAGAGAAGCATCCATCAGATCGACCTTCACAATAACCGTGAAACATATTCATATAAGATGCTCGTTTCTCTTGCATGCAGAACAGTTACTAGATACAGCTCACGTTTCGAAATACATAATAAATTTGCGCCACAATTTTTGACGCGTATATTTTACGAATATAATGGATACTAATCACAGTACTGCCACACTGATGAGACCCGTATCCGCACAAAAAAGAACCAACATGATGCACTATTTACTTCCAATTTATTTCAGTAATTAACTTCTACATCTTAAGTTTATTGGACCGTGCATCATCTTGATAGTAGAATAAAGACCGACCATCTTGATATCACTTGCTTTATTATTTCATTATTTAATGCTCAACATGTTTCGAATGTTAGTACATCCATCCTCAGGAGCTTGAGACTTATTTGTTGAGTTATTTCATGGGTTGAATTGCTCTGGTTCGATGTGTGTTGGTGTTACGTTGTGGTTTGACTGGGGTGGTGTGGAATCCTTATACAGGCTGAAGCACTGCTTCAGCCTGTATAAGGATACCATAAGGATATTTTGACTGGCTGCTGGCAGGATCCTGCCAACAGCCAGTCAACATAAACGCATGACATATACCAATTGCTGTATATACAGTCAAGTACCTCCTGATGATGAGCAGTAAAACTTCTCGAAACATGTCGAGGTTAATTATTGAAGGAAATTGAAAGTAAATAGTGCATCCTGTTGGTTCTTATTGTACGGATAAATCACGATGCACAATCAACAACACATTAAAAAAGATACCCGTATCACTACTAAGAATGCCAAGAAATAATGCCACTGAATATCAGGTAGGTTACATGTAGGTGTAAGCCTGACCTCCCGCCACGAAAGCCTCAAGGTAATACATTAGAGCATTTGTGACCAGAGAGAAGCATAGCAAGAGAGGAAGAGAGCTCAACAACATTATCGATTGCATTGTTTATCAAGGGTAGCCTGTGTAAAGTCCCCCGCATTACGCCGTGTTAGGTGACACTGCGTGGGGCTTGAGTTCGTAACTGTCGTTATCAAGGAACCGACAGGCTGTCCGGAGATTCACTGTGATACAGGCTGTAAAATTCAAAAAGCGTTTCCTGTTAATTTTCGATTGCCTTACACTTCCCAACGAGGGAAATGGCTCTCTATTAGCGTCAGAAATGTAACATCGCAAAATTAACCTCATATATAACGAAAGCCGACTATGCGAATTCCTCCAAACTTTGTGCTGTGACATGTAAATAACACTCGAGTGTAATAAACTCCATCCTCTCTGTGCTGTGGTATAAGAAAGGGGAGGAAACCCTGTTGGTGTGAATGCTCACTAGTTGTTTGTTTGTTTGCTCGTTTGTTATGACAGCGAGAACAGCGGTATTGTTATTCCATAAGGGTTGTTTCGGTGGGTAACCATCCCCATTTTACGTACCTCCCATCATCTCATCATCTCTTCTTGCACCACAAATTCTAATCTTGCCAACTTTGTTAAACTTAAACAGCTGTACCAACAGACGACCTTCCGTACTTGGTGATGAGCTGAGGGTAAATAGTATAAACAGCCAACTAGATGCAACAATAACACTTTCTTAGTAATTTCAATCAGCTCAGCATGTTCCGGGTGATAATTTGGCCCATCCTCAGAAGCACTCAACTGTGTTTACAACTTGTGGTATAATACACCGGAGAAGTTGTCTGCTGGTGACCAGGTTGCTGGTGACCAGGTCACTAGCAGACAACTCTCCGGTGCATTAACACGTATACTATAAGCTGTAAACAGAGGTTAGTGCTCCTGAGGATGGACAAAATTATCACCCGAAACATGTTAAGCTGATTTAAATTACTAACAATTGTTATTGTTGCAACTAGTTGGCTGTTTATACTAATGTATCAGAGATGCACCGTCACACAAACATGCAGATAAGGGTTATTTCTAACCGGTAGTGACACAGTACTTCGTCAACAGCTGACCAGGGTACTGCGAAGTCCTTCCTACCGAAAACACTGCATTGAATCAAGTAAAAGTTTGTATAACAGCATTATCGGTACGCTTCATGGCAATGTCAGTGTTTGATTCGTTTATCAAGGCAGAGTTTTCCTGTATTTGATGTTTGTTGGACCGTGCATCATTGTTATAACTGAAGAATAAAAACTAACTAGATGCCACTTGATATTTTATTGTACTTCTTATAGGCTCAACATGTTTCAAGCATTACTATGCCCATCATCAGGAACTCGCGACTATGATGTTGTATACCACATTGGTCGTGTCGTTCTTGGTTTGCTATATGTTGGAGGTTAGGTGTGGGTAGGCTGGAGTAGTGTCCGGGCTGTAGCCCGGACACTACTCCAGCCTAACCGCACCTATCCTCCAACCTACAGCAAACCAAGAACGATACAACCAATGTGGTAATCAACATCATAGTCGCGAGCTGCTGATGATGGGCATAGTGGTGCCCGAAACATTTTGAGCCTATAAGAAGTACAATAAAATAATAAGTGGCATCTAGGTGGTTTTTATTCTTCAGTTTTCCTGTACTGTCTCACTTTGTCCAGCCAAAATATGAAACAACCTCTAAAATCCTTAAAGTCCAGTGATTACTAATGTATCATCTGTCGTACCGCCAGAAATCTCTGCATTAATCCAATATCAACAAGTATATCCCACTGTAGATTTAACCGATTTACCTTCCTAATGCAGAATACACATGTTTGGCTCTTGTGGAAGAGAAACCGAAATTTTTGTAATGTCTAGACAAATTCCAGGGTTTGTGCGTCCTACATAATCAAGGATCTTTTATATGAAATAAGTCCCAGCTATTCTTCCTTCATAATCGTCGCGCAATTCGGTGAACGTAGATATAAAAATGGCTGTAGAAATATGAATGACAAGACAGACTATATGCATATAACGTAACAATGAGGAGTGGTCATGCAACCATTACTGCGGTGGAAAAGCAATAAGTGTTAAATATTGTGAGTCTGTGTTTGTAGCCTTAGGTATTTAGCATGCAATGCTCATGCGCTGTATTGTCACATGTGGCCTGATTGACTCTACAGTATTTTTCCACATTATCTCTTAAGCTGCGCGATTTTTTTTTAAAAAAACCTTATTGCACATAAAATATGTATTTTGATTTTCTCTACAACTTTTGTCTGGAACGTTTCTTATTCTAAGAAGAACTGAGCGAGCTACTACAAATTTACAATGGTCATCATATAAAGCACCCGTTATTCTTGTCCCAATTTAATGAGACTTGAATTTTTTCAACATATTTTCGAAAATAATGTTCAGATATAAAATATCACGAAAATCCTTCCAGTGGGAGCCGAGTTTTTATAGGCGGACAGACGGACGGACATGACGAAGCTAACAGTCGCTTTTCGCAATTTTGCGAACGCGCCTTACAACCAAATAAACAAGATTTCAAAATTTATTACTACAGATGGTTTTCTAACACAAATTCAGAAATATAACGTATCTAAGTATTTTTTAGAAAACGTGATGTAGGAATATCAAAGGGGAGACTTTTGCCCCTCCCCCTTTAACCTTTTGACGCCTAATGTCAACTATAGTGGTCGTACCGCACCGCTAACCGCTAAAGTTGCATTTTATATATTTATTCAACAAATATAGGTACTGAATATTTTAAACGTGGTATATACTCTCCGTTTTTTTCTCTTCAAAATGCAGTTTGTTTCATAATTCTGATGTATTTGTTTCCTGTATTATTCACATTTTATATACAGAGTGTGCTAAAATTTAAAAAATAATTCCGGCGCCAAAAGGTTAATAAAGCTTCTGTAAATAACAGAAAACACGGTAGCGTCATGTGTGACATGCTATAAGAAAGCTTCCATAAAATGTCACTAATTTATCACACACATAAAAGGTAACGTTAGCCCTGTACACGTAATGACGGCGTAAGAGTCAGTGGAGGAATAAACCCACGCTTTCTAAACCAAAGCGTTAGATGTAGATCAGTGATCAGCTTCACTTCCTGCAGCTTTTTCCCGCTGCGCACTGAATTGGAGGCTCAGTAGAACCGAGAGCCGGTCTGCATGATTTGACGAAGAAGAGAAAATCTCATGTCCCAGTTTGAATCGAAAAATGGTTCCTTGTTTGTCCAACCTGTCGCCTCATCACAACATCGAAGACGCCACTCCGGCTGCAGATCTGTGTGAAGTTACGCGGAATTTACAATAGCGGGAGAAAACCTCAGTTGTGTCATACGTCAGTTGAATATTTCTTTTCAGACGCTGAACTAGACAAGCAAGCAGGTTACTTTATCAGTTTCCAACCTGAAGGTTCATGGAAACACAGACCTGCCACTTTAAGCTGTTGTAGCTTCCAAGTCTTGCATACATATAGAAATTATATGTGTCCACTGTAGAGCAAAAGTATATTTGCTGTCTCTTTGGGGAACGATATGGCTGAAGGGTTAATGTTCCTATCTCGTTTTTTTGGAGGTTCTAGGTTTAGATCTAGGCTCACACATTGACCGTTCTGACTAAAGACGTTCGTGGTTGTCCCCAGTTCCTCCAGGAAATATTCGTGGATAGTGTATCAACTTATGACATGAATGTCTTCTTGAGAATTTCTTAAACTTCATAATTCGCAAACGACGCCCCTATACAACATAGTAAGCCTAGTACAAATGAACTATACATGAGTATAGTACTAACAATGGGGAGAAGACAGCAGACACAATTGTGATAAAATGCGACATGTTTCGGCCCTTATATAAAGTCGTCATCATGTAAACATAGAATTCTTACATACAGTACACAAATAATATTCCTTTTTACGTAGTTGACCTCCATTACGTAAAAAAGAAACCCTTTCTATGGGCTGCAAACGTATAGACACCCTCTCTTTAGGGGTTTTAAAGAGCCTGATGATGGCTTCCTATAAAACCCGAAACATGCCGCATTGTTTCACCCTCTAAGGTATTACAAGACTAGTTCTGATTGACTTTTCTCTTTTCTCCAATACTGATTATTCATCACAGTGGGATATCAAACAATTAAATAATTTAACACCTGCTGATTTGTTCAATTCAACACTCCAGTTACATAGGCAGTAAGAATCCGAAATGTACTTTGTGTAAGTATTCTTGTTAAACTTTCCTAATTCCCAAAGACTTGTGAAATTAAAGTTCTCGCGGCAGTGAAAAGAAGAATGCGCTTTTCTTCCCCCCCCCCCCTCCCCGAGAGTGGCACTATACAGTCCAACATAAATATTTAACCTTTTCGGAGCAACTCCTTACCTGCATATCGAGGCAGTCGGTTCCTCCCGAACGTAGATAAATTGTTACATATTATTCAGGGATGCTGATAAGTACTTATCCCGACCAGGAAGGAAACAAGCTAATTTTTCTGTCAGAATGGCGTGAATTTCCTTCGGCGCCTTGACTTGCAGGGAAAAAAACTTCATAACAGCTGCGTCTCGATGTTGTTGAAATCGCGCGCGTCCTTCACATGCTTCCGAGCTTGTTTCCTTCCTGGTCGGGCTAAGGACTTATCAGTACCACGGTAATATGTCATATCCCAGAAGCCAATATTCTTCATAGTACCTATTTCATGCTATGTCGAGCAACATATCGAGTCAAAACAGAGAAAAACTGAGACCAAAGGTTATGATAATGTGATGGCTGATAAAAGGTGTTCCACCCCTTTAGATGAAATTATGGATGAGCGTAGAATTGTGATGGGATGATGACAGACAGGGGAAAGTCTAAGTATTCTTTGAAACTCTGTTAACCTCATAACCCAAGTGGGACTAAATTCACGGTTCCGCAGTTAGAACCCGGATTCCTCTCAAGCTATAGCACGAGGTTAATTTGAGAATAATTTGTTTATTTTTAAGACATCTATTTCACGTAACATTTTGTGGAATGAAGGAAAGGATGTTTTAAACCGTAAAGATCCGCAGAGTGGAAACCGAGGACTCCTTTCCCGATTAATGTTTCTTTTAAATTTTTTAGACTAGTCTTAATACCGAAAGTTTCCTACAGCAAACTCATTAAAGAACATTTAAACCCGGCCTTTCACAGTTTTATCTGCAAGAGAGCGCAAAGTTTCGGTGCGTTGAACTATAAAAATAAATTAAGGGAGCAACACGAAACTCGTCAAACCCATCGGGGAGTCCCCGTGATTTAAGGTTGTGTGTTTCACAAGCAGGCGACGCCGTGCGCCACCAGTCTTTACTGGCTCAACAAGTGACAGCTTGTCTTCCGTGCACTGCTGTTCACCAAGTTGTGTTCCTCCAGACGTGCACTTCCATTGTAAAGTTACTAACAACTTGAGTTTATTTTAGTGATATTGATCAAAGGGCATTCAAATAAGTGCCCTGATCCCTCGCGTTCCGTTTTAGAAGGCGAGTGAAACACGTGGTTAATTCGGTGAAGTGACCTGCAGCTAAACAGAAAAAAAAATCATTCCATAAAGAACTTATCGTCGTCGTAGTAATCATCATCATCATCGTCACCATCACCACCACCACCACCATCATCATCATCATTATTTTTATCATCCGTCACGATGCGTGATTTCAAGCTTCCGCCGCGAAGTGAACGTCAACTGGGCTATTATGTGCTATCACAAAGGCAGCAGTAGTAAATCCTTACCGACGTTTCGGGACAACCTATTGGTCCCAACTTCAATGGTACAAGGCCTTTGAAGATGGGACAGATAGGTTGCAACGAAACGTTAGCAAGGAATTACTTCTCTCTGCATAATACCCCAGAAGAGCAAAGTTTTCGCCATTCGTCACCCGTTACGCCTTGATAGACCTGTTTCGACATCGTCTAATCGTCTCTTCAAAGGTCTTCCCAGTCGTCTTCGTCCATTTGGTCTATAAATCAGCATTACTGTTTGCATCCTGTTGTTGTTCATTCTTGTTACATGTCGTAGCCAATTTGATGTGTATCTTCTTAGTTTGTCGTCAGCTGGTTCAACGTTCAACTCTTCCAAAATTTCTTCAATTCTTTTGTGGTCGTAAAGTGTGTATCCCTTTGAAATTCCGAAAAATTTCATCTCGAGTGATGTCAATCGTTTTTTACCCTTTTGTCCGAGGGTCTAAATTTCGCTACCATATAGAAGAACGTGGGAGAGCCAGTGCATTATATACTTTCTTGACCAAAGCTGGTGTAAAGTGTTGTTTAAAATTCCCAGTATTTGAGCAAATTTTGCTAGGGGTGTGGAAAATCTATTTTCATTTTCATAGGAAGTTTCACAAGCGAGATATTTAAAATTCTTTACTTGCTTGCGTAAGAGTAAGGTAAAATTTTCTTTGTGCACGACCGGAATACATATAGGGTAATGGAGGTATAGCTCCATTCATCCTTTCCTTCGGTACTAGATTGAGACAAGGGGTCAGCTTGACAGCCCTGCCACTTTATCGGCGAAGGAAGCTTCGACGTTCCCTTGCAGTGGGATGCTGCGGCCCATACAACTTCGTGACCCACGATTGTATGAGCTTCACAAATAATCAAACCGCGATGCCTGGTATTTTGAGGGTAATGAAAAGTGTGATCATGGTGTCACACAGGTTTATAAACCGAAATTTCTTCCTTCATTTCATAGCCGCATACCACTGTAAAAAGAATTCTTTTCTCTTTCATACAGGAGCCGTAAACAATCGTAAAGTTTCCCCCTTACCTCCCAGTTGTGGCGTTGTGGGCCAACGCGGGCCAAGGCCACCCCGTGCTTGAGGTTTTTCTAGATCACACACAAAACCCACCACAGTAGGTGGGATTCCTCTGGACGAGTGGTCGACTCGTCTCAGAAACCTGTATCTGCAACACACAACATTCCCAACAGTATACATCCAAGGTCCCAGCGGGATTCGAACCCACAGTCTCACCAGACGAGCGGCCGCAGACCTACGCTTTAGACCGCGCGACAACTGGGCCCGGCTACCACATAAATACACACACCTTTTATTATGTCCATGAATTATTAATGGCTGCAATCATAATTTTACCATCAGCCGTTCGTAATGAATTTTGTGTAAAATATGAGTACTGTATGTGGCACGCTTACAATATTTCGCATTTTACGACTTAATCCCCATCTTACTGTCACTTTCACTAAATGTTTGGATCCATGTAATGTGTATGTGTATATATATATGTAAGCATGTATGTATTTACTGCCCAGTTAAGTCCTGCCGACATCTCTACAATTTTCTTGCTTAAGACACGTTCCTCTACATCTCAAGCCTGGATTTTTACTTACAAGTGACTTGTCCAGTTCATTTATGATCGCCAAACAACAATCGTATACATTTTTACAAGTCGGTGGGAGCTTCAGGACACGCTTTTTTCTGAATATCGCCGGACATTCTTGCTTAAATTAAACATACTTCATTATCTAATCCAAACATTTGAAATTCGCCATGTTTTTTTTCGAGGGATCCGTGACAAACTGGGGTCTTGAATTATGCCTGTGAGATGCGTGCATGTATTAGGTTTTCATTAATCTGTTCATGCCCATGTGTTTGCTAAAGTTGAAGTTTACCTAGTATTTAGTTCACAAACACATTTCATGAACATTTTTAGCACACTCGATTAAGCGTACCTTTTCGTTCCATTGATTTTCAGCTCCTCTGTACTGTGTAGTACGTACTTTCTTTATCACACATTTTAAGCTCCAAAACAATGCCACATTTTCGACACATATATCAATAGGGTAGGGTCTGTTAGCGACTTCATGATCTACTGATTCTGCAGAACGGATTTTTTTAAAAAAAAAATAGACGTTTTTAGAAAACTTATGATTCGGCTCTGACGGCAATATATTCTTATTAAATATGGTTGAAAATTGATTTTAAGGAAAAAGATAAAGTAAAAAAATTATAGTGCTACCTGTAGAGGAAGCAGTTGGAATTTAATAAAATATGTTAATTTCCTTAGACCTCAGGCGGGAGCAGCACAAACATTGCACAGAAGCAGATGTTATCCCCTTCAAAATAACTATTCTTACAAGCAGAGTTCATTTATGTCCATCAGATCCCACCATTCCCTTCAAACTCTGCAGGAGACAATTTCCGATCATAATCGCGTTTTTTTACAACAATCAGTAAAGCTTAAAGTGAGACACTTAAACGTGTTGCAAAATATCCACCATCGTCTGTATTTCCCCCGTGGCCAGGTCTATGTTGCTTTTTGCCGAACCGCTTCATTTAGCACCATCACTGTTACATCGACAACGTACTGGAAGTAATAAACCGATAACGTCGAAAGTTGTATATCGAGAAGTGCTTTAAAGCTTCAGATATATCTATAAATATTTGTCGATGAAACATGTTATTCTTTCTACATGCGAATTATCCGCACTGGTACAGCTGGTTTCTCTAATTCTAAGAGTCATACAGCCTCTGCAATACTCACGTTAAGATGTAACTTTACAGGGCCGTGAATATTCATATTCCTTTTTTTTTTTTTTTTGGCGTTTTGCTGACCGTGCATCTCAGTATATTTATCTCAGTATTTAACCAACAATTTTGTGCATCAAGTTGGTTAAATACTGAGATAAATATTCATATTCCTGTCACAGATTTTGATATCGTGCGGTCTGTAAGGCGATTTATTTTACGTTTCAGGGGAAAATGCTGCCCCCTAACTTCAGCCTGAAAAGGACGGTAACAGTCTACCACAGCACACAGTGTCATGCACCACAGCACTACAGTATGAATAACGACATGACCTTTGCATTACTGAGAAGCCGTTCCTTCGGACCGAGCAAAAGCACAAAGATCTTAACTCCCAATGCATAAGGAGCGTACTCAAAGGTTTAGCATCAACCAAAAAGACTACCAATTTTTTGTAGACCATAATTTGGTGTAAATAAGAAATCTCAGAATATTTAAGTCCCTTCTGGCAAGCACTAACGGATTCGCCCTTTGTTTAAACAATTTACACCGCAGACAATTCATAAATCTTCCCACGCCTTAAAAATTAATGTCAGACTTGAGGTAAAGAACGTCGTTTAATATGCTGGGAAGTTTAATAGTCTAGTAAAAATTTAGCAGCATTTCGGAGTAACCTGACACCACCCACTTCAGAGTTTACTTCTACTTTATTTAACATCGTCACAAACTCTTGTTCATACGGTGCCCATCACACAGTAGCGTCTTCCTCCTATAACAACTTAAGTAAAAGGTAAAGTAGTCCCGTTACAGGCCTGGAGTAGCCCAGAGGGTTCCAGGAAGTTAAGGTTCCCAGATTTCATGACAACGGCACAGGATGGTTGTAAGGTTGTCAGCCTTACGCACCGGCGGCCTTTACCCCAGGAAATGCTCCTAGTACTCATTTACTCATTTCTGTTAGAGGCTGTGTCGACTCCAGGGCCAGTGCGATCGGAAGGATTTTATGTCAATGAAAAATTCCAGTGACACCATCTGGAATCGAACCAGCGACCTTCCGATTTGTAGCACAGCACCTTAACCACTGTGCCACCGCGGTAGGCCTATATATTAAGGTCGGATACCAAGGTTTCTTTCCGGCGGGCAAAGCAACTGGCGTGTCAAACTGACCAACACATTCAATTAGTTCAAAATTCAAGAGACAAGCGTAGCTATACCTCCATAGGCCTTCTGGCAAGCAAAGAGACAACTTCCTCGTCTTGGTTATGTACCAAGATATGACATTTACATTAACGTAGGTGGAAAGACGTCACTTCTTGTTCAAAAGTCACAAGACGTAATTACAGAACGAACAGAATGTTACGCACTTTCATTCCACTCCAGTCTTTACAGTTTGTCTTTCTTTTTTGTTGCAGGTAAGAGGAACAGTTCAGAACGCATTGCTTAGGCATCATCGGAGGCACGTAAGTCCAGCAGAGTGCTGCACATGCGCAGTATGACAATAATGCCACTGTGTGACCCACATCCCGTAAATGTTCACATATGCGCGTTACATGGCTTCTCTACTGACATTATTTATCGAAATTTTTTTACTGCGATAGAAAGTTATATTCTAATAAACGAGGTAAGCAGGTTTATTGCAGTAAACACAGATACAAACAGTTTTTGTCGCTGTTGGAAGTGTTGCACTTAACGTGAATTTACTCCCGTGAACAACTCGTAATCACAAATAATTATTCGGTAATATTAATAAAAGAGTTCCCGGAAACGCATCACTTTTATATAGCCTGGACAGATCGCTGCATCTCCCCAACACCACAGTTTTAATAAGCCACAAGTTTTAGTGCAACGTACGTCATTTCAATTTGATATTTGTGTGACCCTGTATCATTGATACAATAACACAAACTGCCAACTAGACGCAACAATAATAATTTTATTAATAATTCCAATCAGCTCAACATGTTTCGAGCGATAATTTCGCCCATCCGCAGGAGTACTAGACTGTGTTTACAGCTTGTGGTATAAAGCAC
>Ga0131853_10006681_pt1 | contig 20836 bp, 10 predicted proteins | sample TergutLab28metaG_FD_92764 | JGI IMG/M metagenome (GOLD analysis project Ga0131853, IMG submission 92764) | Labiotermes labralis P1 segment gut microbial communities from Petit-Saut dam, French Guiana - Lab288 P1 (version 2) (version 2) | ecosystem: Host-associated > Arthropoda: Insects >...
AGAGAGAGAAAGATGAACTGAGGGATTTTGTAGAGGAGGGGGGGGGGGGGGGGGGGGGGGGGGGGGGGGGGGGGGGGTTGGACTGGATTGATATGGCTTAGGATAGGGGCAGTAAGCTCTTATGAACACGGTAATAAATCTTCGGGTTCCATAACATGCAGCTAATTTGATTAGTTGAAGAACTATTAACTTTTCAAGGACTATGTTCCACATAACCAGTTGTTAGAAGGTCATTAGTTCACTTGCAGGCCACACAGTGCATCTTTTACCTTTTCCCCCCAGAAAAGCAGCTACTGCAGGAACTTTTATCGTATAAAAAGCCAGTGTTCATTCAGAATTTTGGGCCCATTTTTCCCCTGCAGTTCAATTTACTTTACATAACAAGTCCAAATGTGGCAACCTCAAGCTTCTAAGCAGGTTCCATGCCCACAAACATTCCTCTACACACGACGGAGCTCATCCTGAAATGCTGGCCAATTTTTCTTTGAAACATGTCTGTCACAGACAGACAGACAGACAGGTGCTATGTGAACAACCAACACACTGATACTACCACATTACACTGGATATAAAAGAGAATTTCATATAAGAAACATACAGTAATAAAATAACTCAGTTCACGAAAAGTTTGATATATGACATCAGTAAAAAACATTTAAAGACCTTCATGCTGTCAAATTCAAAATTCCAGCAGATATATATACATGTGTGTATAAATACCATCAGATCTGCATTATGTCATGTAGCTGACATACTTTACGCATACAAGTAATGTTTACTAATTTTATCTTACAATTTAATATTTTAATTTTATCACTAATGTTACCAAAACCTACAATAAATTTAAAACTATCAGCTACTGTATGACCAGGTTTTATAATTTTACGATGTAATAAACACTGTAAACTTGCAGGATTCCACAGAGTAATAACCATATGATGAATATACATGTATTGCATTTTTATTGTATTTTAAAATATTGCATTGATGGCCCGACCACAGTAAATGATCAAAACAAGTAGCTGTTCCTAAAAAAAAGTTAGTAACATCTGACAACATAGTATATGATTTGTTTTTGAATATCTATCAGTTCTTGCAAAGAATGTGGATTGTTCACACGAACTCTACCTTGGTGTCCCCCAAAAATAACTACATGAATTTAAACCTGAAAACCTAGGACGCCACAATTGGCTTACAAACAGTTCGCCCATCTCTTGTAAGGCAGATGCTGAAAAATTTGATGTGAGTGAAATTACACTGTTCCACATGAATTAACTAGACATTTTTTCCTTCTTCTGGTCCTTTTTAGAGGAACGGCACCAGAATTAACAGAATACAGCAGAAGGAATTTACTGTTTTCTTGAACAACACAGGTCCTATGATTTTTTTTGCACACCAGACAGCACTAATCCAGTCATTCAGAACCACTGTAAGTATAGGTTGTAGGGTGTAATCAGTAGCTGTTGTTGTAGAAACCACTGTGATCTGTGTTACGTGAATAGTCGGTAATTTAACCATTAATAATATTAAAAGTCCTCACAGCCTGTACGTCCGAGCTACACCAACTTTCACATGTCAGACATACAGCTAGCTATGCATTAACGACAACTTAAAATTCAGTTCACCATTACCTCAAAACGAGTAAGTTGGCTGTGAACACCATACTGAAATGTATGCTAAACCTTTTGGCGCTGGAATTACTCTTTTAATTTTAGCACACCCTGTATATAAAATGTGAAAAATACAGGGACCAAACACGTTAGAATTATGAAACAAACCGCATTTTGAAGAGAGAGAGAGAGAGAGAAACAGAGAGTACACACCATGTTTAAAACATTCGGTACCTATATTTGTTGAATAAATATATAAAATGCAACTTTGGAGGTTAGTGGTGCGGTACGTCAACTATAGTTGATGCTAGGCGTCTAAGGTTAATTGTGGTGAAAAAATGAACAGCTGATTTCCAATTCTGATACACAATTTATCTCAGGTGCCTAACATAAAACCTATACATTCTACTAGAATATCAAGAAAAAATATCAGTTACCACACATCATGGGGTGGGCCAGGACAGTTCAGTTAGTACAGCAACTCGCTACAGGCTGAACAGTCCGGGGATCAAATCCCAGTGGGGGAGTGAGATTTTTTTGCACCCGTCCAGACCAGCCCTAAGGCCCACCCAGCCTCCTGTATAATGGGTACCAGGTCCTTCCTGGGGGTAAAGCAGCTGGGGCGTGGCTTTGACCAACCATCTAGTGCCAAGGTTGAAGGATGAGTAGAGCTATACCTCTACTCCCCTTCTGGGCCTTTGTGGCCTGTTATAGGGTAAACTTAGCTTTTACCTTTACACATCATGGGATCCCTTCTCTTAAAATAAATCACCAACTCTTAATCCAAGACAATGACACCATCTCAGAAAGGTATTAAATTACTGCAACACCCATTTCCTCTTGTACCAATACACAGCAAATTTGTCTATGGATGACGCTAACTGTGAAGTTCAATTGGGCATTTGACAGTACACCCCCCTCAAAAAAGAAAAAGGTAGGGGAAGAAATGAAAATGCCTAAGCTCTGTGAGAGTAATGGACGTACATGACATGACCACTTATCTGGAGAATACTGTTCAAACACTGCCCAAGTGCTGTCGCTACAAATGGTACAATACTCCAGCTAATCAGAAGAGTTGAGGGTGTCACCCATCTCTTCTGATACAATAAGAGGATTGTTACTTCATCAGAACAAAAATGGTATGTCAACAAATTCTGGCCACAGATGGATACATTAAATACACAGGGATGAGGAATCGGCATTGTGTAGTGGAAAAACAAAAGCTGAGTTACACTGTAACCAATATTCACAAGACTCCAGCAACATTAAACAATGTGTGAAACGAAAGTCACAATATGAACACAGGTTCTGCTGATATGAGTGATGATGGTGAACATCTACAATATTTCTGGAATGGACCAACTCATCCCCAACTACTCTGAATGCCTTCATGATTCATAGTTCATGTGGATCCTAACTTCACCAATGTTAGTACACTAACTCAGGATTCCTGAATCATGTGGCAAAGGACATAAATAAGAACACCCATCGCAGTTGTCACCAGTGCTCTGACAAAGGCAAGATCACCAAACCTCATGAAGAATGTGATCTGTTTATCTGTGTCACAGTCACATAAAACTGCATTACACATTTATTACAGTGTTGTGATATGTAGTTGTAATAAACTGACTCAAGAAGATGCACTTGAGAATTGCAGAGTTTCTGATGGTGAATGCAAGCATAAATTTTAAATGCCACAGAACAGCTACAATATTAACAAAATTCAACAAAGTTTTTAAAAAAAGCCTACATTGCCCATTCATGTCCACATATTATTGGCAAAATGCTCATGAAAATTTCAGTACTCCTGCAGCTTCATCTAAACTGGATATCAAAGGCTGTACAATCACGAGACAGAAACGGGAGGAAATATCTGAAGTTATGCAGTCAGATATAAATCCGGCATATAAGATTACATGTTAAACTTTACAGACCTGTTTTCGCATATGTAAATGCATGAAGGATAACAGACTTAGAAATTCAACAAAATTTACATCATCTTTAAGAAATGCTGCATAACCTGTTTTATTTCCACAAAATGCCATTTATTTCATAATTTTATCTTTTTCTGATCAAATAATAAATTTCTCACAAACCATATGGCAAAATTTAAATACCCATCCTGGAAGGATAAAAGTTCAAGTTAGAAATACAGCCTGAACAAGTAGAGAGTGTAGACTCAACAGGAGGCATGCACTCTGAGATGACCCATGGAAGGAAAGCTCTGCATGCAACAGAATACTTAAAGATCATAATAACTGGCATCTTTATAATAAACACTAACTTAACATGTAACTGTTTACTATCAGATGACACACATTCAAACTGGCAAAAAGTAAAATCAGAAATGTACACTAAAGAAACACATGCAATCACAATTAAGATTCACTGACCACAGGGACTACACACACTACAAGAAAATTAAATATTTGAGAAATGTGTTTAATATATACTCTCCATAGCTGTACCAAAATGGACACAACAAAAGAATAAAGCAAATAAACTTCCTTCCTGTGTAAACACAATTTCTTTTGCTTTTTACATAAGAACATTTGTGTGGAAGACCAATGTTGACTGTTCTATAAAAATACCTCAAAAATGGAGAGATTTCCAAAATAAAAAGTTCTAGATATAATGTGTGATGTGTTCTTCTCTAAAACTTCTGTTAAAAACACTTCCTGCTCTGATAAATATTTAAGGAGTTAAATTTGCTATGCACATAGAAATGCACTGAGGTCTGTTCATGTTAACATAGTCCCTAAAACTGTCCAATCTACAAAAAAAACTTGAATAGCTCTAAAATTTCCCATAACATTCTGCGATATCAAATTTCATGAAAATCTGCTCACTGTTCTCAAGTTGTTACATGCATGCACAGGGGTAAAGGAATGTTAATGTGTACTCTGCAGGGATGAGCTCTGTAAGTTAACTAGTGGTGGTAAGGGAAGGGTACATCAAATCAGGCACTAAAATCATAGTAACCTTTTTTGAGTAAATTACTTTCAAAATGTTACCACAAATATACAGCAATGAGTAAAAGCACATGAAGGAATGAAATGTAGATTATCATTCAGCATCAGGTAGTAGGGCTGTAAAACTACAATGAATAACCTGCATGGAAAACAAAGATGTGTTACTGGAAAAGTGACATGAGTATTTCCACATTCCAGCAATCCCCCCCCAACCCAACCACTGAAAAACGGAGAAGATCTAGGATTTAATTTAAAAAAACATCCATATCTACCACAGGTCCAACATGTCAACAACGTAAAATATGAAGGAAAATCCATATTTTGATAGATGGGAATTACAATTCTCAACTACCCCGTACATTTAATACACTGAACTGCTACACATTCAGTTTAATACTGCTACTCTGTTCAACCAATCTTCAAATTTTTATTCCAATCTCCACGTAAGACACTATACAGTTGAATAAAAGCATACATCTAATGCGGTATTCTCACAAGTGGCAGAGTCTCCAGATCCACCAATAACTGTGCACTGTACAAGCCAAGTGAATAACTATCATACTGTTTCCACAACTGATTTACACAGCAAAATTTGTTCCCAAGTACACGTGCCAAACGCTTGCCTGGTCATGGTGATTATGTTCCCACAAATCTTGTTCTTAACCAAAGTGGTGAGGCAGTCCTAATAACTAGCATTTTAACCACTTGGCAATGAACAGTAAACAGATCACTGCCAGTGCCGCAAATTTCTGAAGAAAAATTATGCACATGCAAAATGAGATGGTGGACGATGTCCTGTAAGAAAAACCTGTAATTGTTACACATATTATTTTATTTTTAAACATCTTTTTCCACAAAGAAGATACTTACAAGCATTTCTTTCAGTTTTTTTAGTCTACAATTTTACATCTCAATTTTGTTTATACATAACACCGCAGAAATTATACATTTATTTTTTTGATAATATGTATAATGTCTCCAGTACATCTGCAGCACTGACAGTTTTTGCACTATCCTTTACTTTGTCTAAAAGTAGCCACAAAGTTTACATGAATTATTCCATTTACTTTTCCAATTTGTTCAAGAACACCCTATGTTTAATGGCCCTTCCATCTGCCCCCGCAACAGCTACTGTACTGCAGTTTTTGTGCAGGGGTTCTTTTCGATCTGTTAATAAACAAAATAATTCTAGTCACTCCAAATGACCATTTCACTTTCCATATCATTTTCCGTTCTTCCAAATAAAAACACCAACTGCCAAGGAACACACTCACCACCCGATGTGCCAATTGATACCAGCTGTCCATGCACACACCTGCCTGCCTGTCAATTATAAAGAAGTTGTGGGAATGGAACAAACCTCAACTTGTTCAGCAAATAAATGCTGATGAGTCTTTTGACAGATGGTAGAAAAAGACCAGGTGACCACTATTTGCATATGTGAACCATGCCCATGATAAGACCAATATCCACATGTGACACATCTGATTTATTAGTCATGCTAAGATGGTTTTCAACCCTGTTTATTCATACATTTCAGGAAGAAATACCTTATGATATTGAGGTTCTCATGGCACTGATTATGAAGACTGCTTGTCATATGGGATGTGATGACACGCAGTATGACAAAAGTGTACCCAACCAACGCATAATATATGGTTGAAAAATGAGCAATGTTTTGAAGTTACATCAACATTGTTAACATCTGTTGACACCTTGCTGAAGGAAAAGTGTCCAATATATTTTAAATAATATTGCATAATTTAATCTGTATCAACTGTACTTCATTCAATACATGAAACCTAAAATATTTTGGTCATTACATCTTAACACAGCTCAAAAAACTGAGGGTGTCGATAAATACTGCTGGCATGCGTGTTTAAGTCATGTATTTTATCTTAGTCAGTTAGACATCAATGTTAAATTCATTTTAATATTCTGCCTTTACATAAGCTTTCTACAACATTAACTTACCACTGCCAGAACAAGTAATACAGTAACATAATCACCTACTGAGAAAATACACACAATCAAAAATGTCAATGCAACCAACAAGTATGCTTCGTTTTAAACCAATTTCTCACAAAGAACTTTACTTGAAAAATTAAAAATTCACTGACAAATCAAACAGCTTTATGAATACAGGGGCAACTGTATGTGAAATGTATGTATCAAACTGTACCCACACACCAATGACTACCAGCAGCATTTGTTCAGATAGCCAAAACCTGTGTACAAGATGCTCACTGTAAGGATGCATGCTAAAAATGAGCACAACTTTCAACCAACTATCACCACAATCAATTCATCTGGAATGCTGCCAAAAAATAGTTATTGTCATTGAAAAGTAACATGTCTCCAAAAACTAACCAGTTGACATGGCATAACATCCCTAGCAGAACTTCATGCCTCGCCTATAATGCGCCTTTGATCAAACAGCTTCAGATGTCCAACAGCTTTTATTCCAGCTGACAGTCTATACAAGACACACACACACATTTTGATGTTTCTGTGTCACTGTCAGTACCTCTCCATACTAATCCAATTTGTATGTGTTGGCCAAATACATATTATTATAACCTGCTTGCTCCTGGAAAAATTGGTTTTCAAGACTACAACAACCAAAATTTAAGCATTCCATTACGTTAAAACTCACTATAATTAACATCATTAGTTTTTAAACAAATGTCACTGACTACGAAATAACGGTCAATTAAAAATGAAGAGCCGAATGTTCAAAACTTACTTTTTGCAGCAATGACAAACAGCAGCAGTTTCAAGAGAACAGTATGTAACAATAAACTGCCCAATATATAAATGCTAAATCAGTGCCAGCAGACACTCAATTTTACGTGAATTTAGGCATCGTACCGCATCTGTATTGTAGTGCAAGACACAATGTGAATAAAGGGAACTGGACATTGCAGTGAAGTTGTTTGATCTGTGGAAGACTTAATTCTTCATCAACATTGCTACAAGAACCTCAAATCTCACAACCATGACCAATGAATTCTAATAACTGATAGCTTTGATGGTTAACCTTTTGGCACCGGATTTATTTTTTTAATTTTAGCACACCCTGTATATAAAATGTGAATAATACAGGAATCAAATAAGTCAGAATTATGAAACAAACTGCATTTTGAAGAGAAGAAAACAGAGAGTCTATACCATGTTTAAGATATGCAGTAACTATATTTGTTGAATAAATATATAAAATGCAACTTTAGAGGTTAGCGGTGCGGTATGACCACTATAGTTGACATTAGGCGTCAAAGGGTTAAAGAATTCACCTACTAATCTGCTACAACACCAAGGACTTTCTGGAACAAGCAAGATGAAATTATGCTGTAGTTCCTGAATAGAGTATTTATTTCTTTCTTCAATCATGATGTTTATACAGCATTGTTTGGAAATGGATGAAGAAGTCAAGAAGCAAAACTATTTGCATCTACATGCTTAAATTTCAACACATTACCATACTGCTATTAATGAAAGATCTGGCCATTTCAAGTATTTTTGCTGTATTATTCTGCTGTAGATTTCCTTGGTGTACTTTACTAGGCACATGTAAGCACAAATATAATTGAATGTACAAAGGCCAATTTTGCAAATATCATAAAACAAAATTCCTCAGAATGTAATCAAACCAATGATTTGTCATCCCAGAACACATGGACAAACATGAAAAACTCTGGGGTGGAAAATGAACACAAGAAGACACTCCTCATCAGGATCAAAGTGATGCTGGTCACCATTTCACACGTACTGGTGTGAACATGCACAGCCCTTCAGACACTTCATATTACATACCTGTCACTAATTAACATCCTAGTTTGGGAATTACTCATCACTCTCTGATCAACCGACTTCATGGCCATATGTGGGGCTGGGGTCAGGAAGGGGGGAAGAAATAAGAAGGAACAAATTATGCGTGTATTTGGATGAACGTGTTTTCTGAAGTCAACTACTGACACTCAGTGTCATACATATAGCATTTCATTCTGTTTTTTTTGAATAATCCACACAATGAAACTTTATATACTGAAAATAAGTGGGATTAAAAACTGTTTAATACATTACTTGTATACATATATATACAAACACACACACATATTATATATATAATATATATAAATACGTGGTAATTAACAAATGTTACAAGATGCTGAAGTTGACGGGCAGATGCACAATAAGTAAGAAGTTTTTCTCATTATGGCTGACTGTTAGACGATGCACAGAAAAAAAACCTTTTGTTTTCATTGTATGTACTTTTGGTGTTGTTATGTATTATTGTGGATCTGTAAGAACAGAAAAATTATTTAATTCTTACAGATCAACAATAAACACACACACACAATGAAAACACAGTAATAAAAAAATTGTGTTGTTCTGTATCCTCTGACACACCAGCCATAAAAAAGGAAAACTTCTTACTTCTTGTGCATCTACCTAGATCTCAATGTGGTTCAACATTTGTTAATTACCACCTACAAACAAACACACACACACATATTGCTCCATCGTTACTGGAGAACATGGCAGCGATTCTGCAAGTGTTGCGTATAGAGCTGTAAGCCAAGCTATAAAAGACAACGTTGATGTTGTTTTGATTGATACAGCACATACACAAAAATAATGCTCTAAACAATTTTTAACCCAACTTATTTTCAATATCTGTAGTGATTTTATGCGACGTGGAATAAAATAAAAAAACACACGTGATACTATATTACCATCATGTAAATACATTTTACTGGCAACAAGGTCGTGTATTAGCCTGATGACAGACTCTTCAATCTGAAATTTGTAGCTATTTGGAGAGACAAATATAAGTTGTTTTCTGACTGCAAATCTGTTACCTCTTATTGGGATTACAAACACACAACAGGATGTGTTCTATGTCAATTATTGAAAACTTTTGTCTCAAAAAGTTATGAATTCAGAAGGTATTAAGTCTGACCACTTCTCCATTTTGTTACATCCTCGCGAAATTATTAAATACTTTTATGAACAGTCACTCCACTATTCATGGTAGTAATGAAAAAATATTTGGCAAGCACTATACTTCTCTCAGCTTGGGCTACAAAATTCCTTGGACTTATTTACTGCATGCACAGCAGAACATTATGCATGTAAGTTACAGTGTGTTTGTTACTTACAATTTATCATTTAAAAGGCCACACACAAAACTCAACACAATTTGAACAATTTACCAGTGCAATTTCCAGAAAATGAAAACTAAAACCATATAAACTTCACAGAATTTTTTCAAGGCAAATAAACCTAAAATGGAAAGTAAAATATCCTAACATACAACAGCAGAAATGTGTAATTCCCAAAACAATTACTGATTAAAACAAGCATAATTTGTACTCATATTTTTAACCACTTCACACATTCAAGGTTACGACTGTTTTGCCAAACATCCTAGATGTTATATCTATATATATATATCTTAAGTTAAATCTGATTAAAATTGCACAAGGAAAATGTTATAAACCTGTTGCAACCAAAACATTGGTAAAAGTTGCTTCTGATGTTTAACAGAGTTCTACTGTGTGCAATCTCCTGAAATATGACACTCTGCAGAACTGTTTTTGATAACTATTCTTTCTCCTACTTCCATGTTTGTACAATGGCATACACTAACAGCATTAAACGCTTGCTTGCATATGGCTGAGCAATAAATATTGTATTTTTTTGACACCATTTTCAAAAACTTACATAAGTTTAAAACTGCAAATTATACTGTAAGAAATTAGTACATGAACAAAGAATACAACTCAGTTCAGGTTTGGTGGGTTCAAAACATCCGTGCTGCCTGGACTTTCAGATTCAGGTTGGGTCTGGGAAGCAGGTGTGTGCTGGGTTACCTGCTGTAAGCCAGATGCTGGCACTGTTACAATCTGGCCTGCTCCTGCATTCAACAATGTCTGGCCGGCTGGTTTTGCTGCAATGGTGACAGTTTTTGGTGGCCCACCTTGTTGGCCTGGCACTGTGATAGTAATAGGCTTACCCGTATTACCCCCAGCCACTGCCCCAGATGATACTACAATCATTTTTACACCTCCGGGTCCAGTGATATGACTTGCTGCAGACAAAGGAACTGCATTTACAGTGGATGGTGCAGCACCTGCAATTTGAGTAAAAAAAAGATCAGGAAAGGTACTTGTAACATAATAATGGAACCCGTTTGTTTGTATCTTTGCATCCTGGACTTTTCTCACATGGTTGTACCATTTAATCCACAGCAATCACACATTTTGATGTTGCTCATAACTGCACACATATCATAGTCCACTATTCCATATAGGAACTTACTACTTAGAAGCCTATGCTCATTTTGTTAAGTTTATCAGTCATATTTAGCACAAAATCATCACTTTATGAACTTGAAACAATATGTACACAATATGATGGTATACTCATTATGTACCCACATAGCAAATTTCATACTTCCAGACTTAATTAAATATTACGATCACACTTTTTATTTTCCTTAATTAACCCTCTGGCACCAAAGGACTACAGCCCTCACGCAGTGTGATAATGAGAAAGCTGAATGATGACTACAGTTGTTGGCCCATAACAAAGCACAGTAATGGGTAAACTATTTAAAACCCGGTCTTTTACAGAGTACACTGGCCACTTAATTCTGGTGCCAGTGGGTTAAGCATCAAGTAATCTGCATGAAGAAATACAGCAGATTGGAATACATTATTACAAATTACTATTTACTGTTATCAGTCTTGGAATCAACCACCGTACTGTTGGTGACCAAAGCAGTCACATAAGTACATGTCTTCTGCAAAGTGTCTGCTATTTATGTCCGATTTCAACCAAAACTGAACTTTTGAGTTCTAATCATAACTCACCAATTACTGATCAACATTACATGACCGCTATAACTAGTATTTTTCTATGTCAAATGCAATTCCTCAGTCTGGCATTCTAATAATTTTCTGGTATGTTTAACACATGCCAACAGTTTTAGATCTAGAAATCATCAAGGAAGTCTCTTGCTTCCTGACATAATTCTTCACCCAACAATAAAAAGTGATCCAACTTATTATTTACAAGCAGCATTTCTTTAGCACTTTTAACTGTTTCTTTCGTTGATGCAGAGAGCACAGCATTACTACAGGTTTTCTATTACTGGCATATAACAGGGGTGGCCACAACATGGCTCACACACATTACTGTCTCAGCTTGTGCAAGATGCCTGTAGCAAAGTAACTGAAAATTCTCGTAAAGAATGCTCTAGAACAGGCTGCCAGCAAATCTAGAGGATTCCCCAACAAGCAGCATTCCCTTGCTTTGCTAACAGGACATGCTGGTTGCATTCTCTCACACAGTGCACAGTGTTGCTACTGTTCATCTAACGTGACGAATACAGACATGGCTAATTTGATGTATGTTTGTCCGTGCATCGTAGTATAAGCATAGAGAAGTAAACCAACTAGATGGTACTAAATGCTGTGCGTCCGGGATGAGGGAAATTGCCAACAATTTCCATCATCCCAGATACATATCCTGCTGCTTTGCTTGTAACAGCAGACCACCAGGCACCAAGGCATTACACACTATATGCAGCAATAACACAAGTATAGTCTCAAGCTCCTGATGATGGGCATATAAGTGCCTGAAACATCTTGAGCAGATTATAAGTGCAATAAAGCATTCAGTAGCATCTGGTTGGTTTTCTTCTCTACGCCTAAAGACACGGATCTTTCCTTGGTTGCCTCCAAAAGCATTGCTCCTGAAGGTAGTCTAGCCGGCCACCCCATGCCATGTAAAGACAAACCTACTCCTAGAGCACTATACTCCACTGACACGTACAGCCAATATGGTCTCTGCAATGGGTTAGTGATTGTGATGGCTGTCAGAAAACACATGCTATGAAAAAACATTGTCAGACCAGAATGTCTCTACAACAGACCACACTGAATTGATGCCTGTTTCGGATAAGCCTAACCAATGTTTTCTAGTATGCACAATTACTCAAAATGAAAACTCTAACAGTGTACCAAACACAAATTGGAAATCCTACATTACTTGTATGGTTACACTTCCAAAATCTCACAATGATGAACAAAAAAATATGAGAACTTGAATTTCAGTAGTTGAGTTTTCACTTACCCATTGCAGTCTGTGCAGTGCTCACAGCCTGAACAGTCCTTAGGCCAGACGCTGTGGTCACCACTATTATTTGTGGTCCACCAGCAGGGCGTCCTGGCATGCCAACACTCATACCAGCTGTTCCTGGTATACCACTTGTCATTCCTGGACCCGGTTTTGTGATCACTATTGTTTGCTTTCCCCCAACCCCCGGTGCTTTGCTCACAGTTACCATGTTTGTTGGCATAGTCTTCATGGTCGTTAGTACCTTCGCAGTGGCTCCACCTGAGGAGGCACACAAAATTACAAAAATTTGTTATTACACCAAGTTCTTTCAATCAACATACACTTTAATTCCAGTCTCACACATTTTACAGTATCCGGAAACCAAATATTTAAAATTCCTTAAGTCCAAAACCATATGTGATGTACACATACAGCTGGCATAATTAGCATAGATTTGTCTGTTATGTGATATTTCTCTGCCTTCCATTGACTGCATGGGACAGTGTTCTCCCTCTTGGCCCTCTAATTTCTGTGTTCACTATAATAAGGTCAAACGGAGGAATTTATAGAATCTCACCAACAACCCTGATTTACAGATTCACTGCTGCAGGCTTGACAGCTAAAAAAAAAAAAGGACAAATAACAGAATTTATGAGCTGCAATGCCCATCCAATTGCTATTTACCAGTGCCCAAACAGTAACAATAAAACGGAACACTTTAGTAAAACACCACCACCACCATTTTTCACTCATACTAATGGGTTCCTAATGGAAAAGTAGTGTCAGGTGGTAGTGGTTTCACAACACACCCTAAATCTCAAGAAATGTATTTGTTTTTATTCTGCAAAATATTTCTCACACTACAAATAGCAAGAAACATACAGCAGTCATTACTTCATCACTACCAGTTATGTAGGTTCTCCATTTTCCTGACAAAGGCCTTTCCTAAATCTTCTGTGTTCTTCAGTGTGCATCTCCAAAGTTTCATTAAACAGGTGTCTTACATACAAAACGCACAACTCAACATGAGATTGTGCAATGAAACTCTAGGTAACTAACAAACATGTCACAAGTGGCTAACATTTCACATTTTCTTTGGATGTATGAATCTCGGCCAGGGCTATAGCTATCCTGAAAGAGGTTTTCTTATAGTTTCCCTTAGTCCCTCCAGTCCCATTTGAAATCGGGCCATTACTGGTTCCATCCAACTCCATTCTAATTCAATCACCTGCCTACCAGTCAACATTACAGTCTCAGCAAATTATGTCTTTAATAAAACATAAATAAATAAACAAAATAAAAACTGTAGGCACTGAAGCAGCAGGAATGCAGAACCTTGGGCATGTTATATGTTCATACACGCAAATAAAATATACAGTATATATATGTACACACACCCACCCATCCACCCCTTTTTTTGGTTATGCAAATTTAAATGAACAGCTAGCCAGTATGTGAACACATGTAGGAAAACACCCCTAGAAATTTATTTCATGTATTCAGGCCACAAGAAAATTTACAGGATTTTTAAGACATGCTCTGTTTTATGTTCCACAAAATGCTGTTTATTTCACAATTTTATCTTTTTCACTTCAAGTACCACTCCCTTTTATTAAACCATGTGTTAAAATTCAAATACCCACCCTAGTGATTCACAGGTTAATTTTATTTATGCCCATAAGCAGTTTCTTGACACGCATGAAACTAGCAGTTATGGACACACTCTACACAGTAAAATTTTATTATTTGTAGTACACTGCCCAAGATTTCATGCCTCAACCAATTTATCCACTTCCAAATGTATATCACTGTCTGGCTGTTTATTACTGTCTTGTATTCAAATTTATCACTCTATATTAAGCATGTATCTTGCACAGGTTTCCACATATTCACAAAAAATATGTATTGAAACCTCATTAAGTAAAAGAATGGATATACACTACAAATCAGTTTTCATCAACATTAAATCTCTTAAAAGAACTCAATATGGCAAGGGCACAGAGATGATACACACTGTTTGACATATGCAATTCTTACCCTTGATCTTGTGTCACTTCACTGACTGTTGCGTTCTAAAGACTAACGCTTAGAAAACGCATACGGTATACGCCAAAATCGCAATATTTGAGGAGCCAAATATAAAACACTTCACACACTTAAATTCGTACCAACCAATTAACATACGTACTCTATGTCCGATTAACGGATACTGCGCGATACGAACACAATTACGCCAATTTTAAACGACTCCGATTCAAACACCATATCTTCTGCCTCACTGCACTCTACAAGCGGCGCACTACACTGTTAAAAGGGACAGAAATACACACAACCTGATTTCCATTCTTTTTGACTACTTCTCCACTGGTAACAATATGTGCAGTTTTAGAAAGTTATTAAATGCCGGATGATAAATGGAATGATGCATTTAACACAAGCATCTCCGTACTGTGTAACGGGTAAGAGAAGATAAAGGTAAAATTGAAAATAGGCGCGCTTTGAACATTGGCTTGCATTCTCGCGCCACCTACACCCCCGTGTCTGAACTTTCCGTAGCTTGCCTTATGTCGTCATCAGAAGGGAACTGACTACTACTTTGATGGAAATAGAAATGTTAATAATACCCACGTTTTCTGAGAAGTTAACTTCAATTTGTGTTTACCGTACCACACAAATGCATCTTTATACAAACTGCACCACGTCGTCTAGCAGCGAGGCTATATGCAAAACGTACACACAGCGCTAACAATGTAACATTGGACTCTTCGATCGATCAGTAAAATATAACGACGCAGTTACCAGAAATCTAACATTAAGCAGCTATAAGAATGGAAACATACAACTTGTGTGCATCTCTAGTCACCAACACAATTAGTCACAAAACTTCACAAAAAGAGCAATACCGGCTCGCACCATACAAGCGTCCGATCTTATTGCACAGAGAAACACAACTACTGCCTACCACGGAATAGTTTAGCTCATGCGCAATTGTCACGAACTAGTTCACACAATCATTTCCGATTAAAGACTGCATTACACGAGCATGACGCGGAAATTACCGTGCGATGTGGTCACGATGTACTAAATCGGTTTCAAAATCAGAAAATACTCAGAATTTAATAAAAACTAATATAGTACTGCAAGATGCAGTACAACTGTATCACAGAACTAAACGGCCTCATTTACAACAATCCTGGGGTTACTCTGTAGTACATAATCCCCGTGGCTTCTCCTTTTCCCGGTGTCCTGACTTCTTGACGATTATGGGGTACGAATGTATAAGGTACAACGCATTCGGCAATTTTTATCCATTGCTGTTCCATTACTACGCATCGAACAACTGCTTGTTTTTTTTTTTTAATGTAAAGGTAACAATATCCCTGTGTTTTGGCCTTTCATGCATCAATTACAAAGATCAACATTACATACTGAGAGCATATACAGTATGTCAGCATGGTGACTTGGCTACAGATTGGACTGCAAAATTGGGATTTAATCCTAACCAAACACACCCCAATCTAGCTCTGGTGCTCAACATGCTTCTTATTCAATGGGTGCCTGAGACTCTTTCCTGGAGGGGCAGAGTGGCAGGTACACTATGTGTCACCACTCATCTCATCAAGCACCAAGTTCATTAAGCATGGAGGGGGGGGGGGTGTGGGTGGGTGAATTTTATCTTCATAGCATAGTCGGTATAGTGACTCGCTATGGGCTGAATGGTCCAGGGATCAAATCCCGCTAGAGGCAAGATTTTCCGCACTCATCTAGGCCAACCCTTGGGCCCACTCAGCCTCCTGTACAATGGGTACTGGGTCCCTTTCCCAGGAGTAAAACGTCTGGGCCGTGGCTTTGACCACCCACCCACCCACCCCCATCTAGTGCCGAGGTTAAAGAAACAGTAGAGGTACACATCTACTGCCCCTCTACAGCCTTCATGCCTTGTTATATGGTGAATTTACCTTACAAAAATTACTCAAGAGCAAAGCAGATTTGTCTAAGATTTATGTACATGAACTCTTTATAAAACAGCAATTTCCTCAGTTCCATATCATTTCTTTTAAAGAAAAGCCAGTGTAAAGAACAGACAAACGACACAATGCTACCATGTTTCTTTTTCAATTCATGTAATGCGACTGAACTTTTGTTTCTGAAACTTGCCTTTCTGAAAAAGTTTCATTATAGTGCAGAAATATCTATGTGATATCTACTGACTGTTCACAGGAACAAAATTATGTAGCCTGTATATGACATATCCATGGCACTCAGTACCAGACTAAGGGGAAAGCTGCCTGGGCCGCTAACCTATAAGGGGTGCTAAGACATTACTGGAATAATCAGAAATGTGGTAATAGGAAACTCAGGTTTCACCACGAGAAAGAATTTTTCTGAAAATCATCTGCAGTTTGGGAACTTATCTTCAAAATTGTTAGCCACCTCTGTCCTAGGCAGTGTAAGTTCAAATAATATTACTTTGAAGGGGTGCCAAATTATTAGGCTGGCTGGGGCACCCACATGTTTTGGGCTGGCTTTGATGGCACTCTTACTTCAAATCAGCTTGCACATGTTTGATGTCAGTACTGTTCTGACCGTAATAAAATTTTGTGTAAATATCAATGTAGCCAATGTCATACATTAGCAATTTGTAAATTTGCATAGGATGTGAATAGGAGCAAGCCCCAAATGTGGGAAACTGGGCTGTTGACAAGGAAACTATAAACATTCATATAAAATATGAAACAAATTAAAACTGCTTGCAAGGCATCACTTTATAATCACCTCCACTCAGTAGGTGGCTAACTAAAAAACTAGCTGCATACATGACTGGTTAAATGAAGGGTGACATGTTTTAACACGTGCTTAAATTTGATTGAAGTATAATGACTTTTTCTGTAATTTGTTTAATACCAATGCACATTAAACTTTATTCCAGTACACAGCCAAAATGCTGAGGGAGTGAACTGCACTTTATTCTGGGGTACCCTAAAAATATAGAATATTCATCCCTTGATTGATTCCCAATGTTTCAAATTAAATGAATATATGGTGTGATCAGAAAGGTCACAGACCGCAAGATGACATTGCTGCTACGAGCACAAACGCCTAACACAAGGCACAGATCAGCTAGAGTCTGTTGAGTCACTTCAGCTTGGAATAAGGCTGTATTACATGTAACTGCTGAGTAATATATTGTTAGGTAAGAGTGTGTGTTGTTCCATTTGTGATTTTGGCATACCTGGAATATGGGGGACTTGAAAAAGTAGTGTGTCTGCAGCAAATTTTGCTTGAGCTGGAGAAAAATGCTATAGGACCTTTCAAAATATTGAAAGTAGCTTTTGGAGAGCTGACGACACCCACTGATGAAGAAAACAAATGAAAATGGAAGCAAGTGAAGGTATAGTCCCAAAAACAGAGGAATCACAAGTTGCTGACATGCTGGGAATTTCAATTCAGCCACTTCACACCATTTGGAAGGTAATCTGAACATGTGTTGAATTCCTGCCACATTTGTGCCCCTGCCACTGAGTGAGGAGCAGTAACACAGTCATGTCCATATGTGCCAGAACCTTCAGGAAGCTTAAAAAGAGACCTAAAATTCCTTCTGAAGATACTCCATAAGACATGATTTTATGCCTATGACACAGAAACCAAACAATATCACCATGATTGAGGCAAAATCACATTTGCCAATATTTGAACAATGCAATTCACAACATGCTTTGAACGGTGACACAGTTGCTGGTTTTGTTGTGTAAAGTCCCAGGGACACTACTTTAAGGAATGGTCACAGAGAAATAAATTACATTCAGGTGCTATTTGATCGCATCACCTATATCTGTATTAATTTGTTCCAGTATAGTTATTGTGATTATATCATCACCATCATCATCATCATCATCTCAGAACAAGACAGGTAACGTATGCATAACACAACACTGAAGTATGCTCATGAAACATTGTTCCCATGGAAAAGCAGTAATATTAAATATTATGCATGCGTGTCTGTGTTCTTGCCTTAGTTACCCAGTACGCAAGTGACATATTGTCTGTGTTGTATTACGGTGTCATCTGTTTGCCTGTCTGGCTCTATCATATTTTTCCAGATTATCCCACAAAATACGGCTTGCACCGATTCATAATCACTCATAAATTTTTGTGGAAATCTCCTGTAACAAACTGTATCCAAACTGACAAAAAATGCAGAAAAGGGGCAAAATTTAATTTATGCCCTTAAGCAAAGTATGGCTTTCACAACAACAATTTTTATGAACTTTGACAGTGCTCAACTGCTTTTCCTGGTGATCTCATATACCAAATGTCACACAAATCAGTTAAAATATATGTAGAGTAAAAAGGTAAAAATAAAGATTTCCCATAACAAGTCATGAAGATCCTTGAGTAAATATGACTACCACTGACCTGATTTTCACGAATCTTAAGCTTAATTAACAGCTTTTTTGTAAAGAGCTCCTATACCGAATTTTATGAATATCCGAAAAGCAATTCATCTGCTGATACTAGTTCACAGAAGGACAGACAAGGTATCTACATAAGGCATCTTCTTTTTTACTTCATAATGAATGCCTAAAAACAGCAACAGGCATCAGCCAACCGCACCATTTTCTATTAGATGTCTTACACATTTATGTAGTTTTTGACCTTCATTACATTTAAAATGCGCTTAATTTGATTAAAGAAACTACGCCGCAGTGCCGTACCAACTTAGTTACAAGTTTTGTACTTCAGACAATAACAGTATTAGTAACATGGCACTGCATGTCACAGAAGATTGGAGGTTATGATAGGTATCTTGTGGTCCAGAATATCTACACAATAAATCATGCTACACAACTCTAATTTCAATCTTTACTGTGTTCCACATGAGTGATATGATTTTTTAAATATGAACTACAAGTCTCACTTGTGAGTGCAAATAATCAGAGGCAAGACATCAGAAGTACAAATTGCATATGAAAATAGCAACATCCAAAACAACACATTATAAGCAAGCTACAGATCTGCTTAAATTACAGTAGTAATTTCAGATACTCCTCATCTACTTCATATTTTTATAATCTTCTGCATGCTCAGCTTGTTTTATGCAATGAAAACTGTTTTACTTTCTTGCACCATGTCATGAGACTGGAGGTTCTCATTGCAATGAATACTAAGATCAAGGACTTCTTGGATGTGACACCATCAGACTGCATGTTGTCACATCCCATAAGAGATAGAATTTCAATGCCTATCATTACTGAAAAATTTATGAGCATAACATAGGGAACACAGATATGCAGTCATGCCACATGTGTAATTGCTTTATGAAATCCTGATCATTATATACATGAGACATGTTCCTGCCCATACCGTCATCCTGCTTTGCGGGTCTAAAATATGTATTTCTGAAAGACACATATCCCAGTAGTGTTTCTAAATCAGTTTGGGGGTAATATCTCAAATGAATACTTTGAAGCATTTAAACCAATCGTTAGATTCAGTTCTGACAGCTCACTGACTTTCAAAGGTGTCAATGCAATGACATGAGCACCATCAGTTGCAATGATGAATGGAATCATAACACAAAAAGATGATGGGTGTTGCATTACAAAAAACTAATAGAAAACTGCTGGACAATGAAGACACAGAATCTACTGTCAGTAGTTTATATGGTTAGGGCAGGGGAGTCCAACCTTTCTTTGACAAAGGGCCACACTCATTACTGTGGGCTGGCTTGTGCAATGCATGTGCATATGCTACAATAAATTGTATACATAAACTCCTAAATCATTGTGTAATTTTTATATTACACATAAAATATGCAGACATGAACACAGGCCAGATAAGGGCCACCCAATGGACACCAACAGGTCAATGCAAAACTACCAATGAATGGCACCTTCTGTATGTAAAAGGTGTCAAGTTTGCTCAATGCTAATTCTGTTCCATCAAGTGGCTGGACTGACTTAGGACGAGAAGTGGATAACTCTATATCATGCTATTTTCAAAACTGAAATACACAAATTAAAATTAAAAATATGCAAGACAACAACAATAAAAACAACAACAGTGATGACAACTGCAAAAATACAACAACAACAACAACAACAACAACTACTACTACTACTACTA